>Ga0307517_10009435_pt1 | contig 13823 bp, 6 predicted proteins | sample 23_EM_MG_FD_194515 | JGI IMG/M metagenome (GOLD analysis project Ga0307517, IMG submission 194515) | Populus trichocarpa ectomycorrhiza microbial communities from riparian zone in the Pacific Northwest, United States - 23_EM | ecosystem: Host-associated > Plants > Roots > Unclassified | place...
AAATACCATTAGTGGATCCTCTAACCTTGACAATTGTTTTTATCATTGTGTAATCCTTATATCAATATCACATCTCAAAGCTCTATTCAACTTATTATTATTATTATTATTATTATTATTATTATTATTGTTATTATTATTATTATTATTATTATTTATAATTTATATAGTTAACCTCCCTGTGGTTTGACCCTGGTCTTGCCGGGTTATTTATTACTTCGACACTCCTACACTTGAGAGAAGACATCAATCTTTTGATCGTGTCACCTAGCCATCCAACATGGATACCATTAGTCAAATCTAATCTGATCCTTCATTCCCAGGTATCTAACATGGATGCTGATACGATCCGGGTAATGAAAAAACAATTAAATTTGGATTCTGACATAAAATGCACACCTATCCAGTTTCACGGAAATAGTCATAATTTCCAATCCGACCATTGGATCAAGCTGCAATTTTACGTGCAGTCTCCAGACAGGTGTTCCAATCTTGGGTTATAATTTCAGCTGAATCAGAGTTCGGGAACATATCACAATACTGGTCAACAGAGGCTGTAGCAATTTTGTTATTTACTTCCTTTTGACTTGTAGACTTCCTATTTAGCTAGGATTCTTTTCCTAAAAGGATGTGACAGCTTGCTTTGAGAATCTTTTAATTCTACAAAGATCTTTAATGGGCTGCAACATAGTTTCCAAGTGTGGAAAGGATTCATAAATATTTCAGAATCCTTTTCTTACAAGGATTCCTTATTCATCATAGCTACAACAAGGAAAGAAGACTTCAGAATTAATTATACATTCAGATCAGATTTTCTAGTCTATTTGGAACTTCTTAATGGTGACAAATACGATTATAGCATATTTAAGATAGTAATTTTCAGATTTTTATTATTTTTATTATTTTCTTCTTAGTCTTTGGGTTATTATTACTTATTTGGGTCAATTGTAAGTGGACCTCATATAAGTCCACCTAAGGAGGGTCATTAGGGTTTATTTAAGTCTAGAGTTAGTATAAATAAAGGCATAACCAGACATGTAAGTTAGACAATTGGTGTCTTTGCATATGGGTTGCGTGACCACGTTATCACGAGGTTCGCATCAGATGCCATTAGCCAAAACTAATGATGCGAACCTCGTGATCACGTGGTCACGTAAAGACACCAAATTCCACACTTGTTTTTAGTTTGGAGTCAGTATAAATAAGGGCATAACCATACATGTAAGGTTACTCAATTTTCAAAGCAATAAACTTCTTTTTACCGCACTTGTGTGTTGGTGGGATAATCTCCCTTTTTTGGTTCTGTAAAGAACTGAAAAGGGCTTATCGAAGAACAACTAGCTTTGTAGCGTCATCCGTATACTTCTCGTTCGCGAATCTATATTCGTTGGGTGGGGGTTTTCGTTTCCAATAGTACTGATGCATAAGTATAAGTTATCGTTGTGTCACACTCCTATCAACGTCATTTACTTGGTTTTTCAGGAATTGGTGGCTTTGTGGGACCACTTGATCACGAGGTTTGCATCACATAATATACTTCAAACATTGATGTTGTATGATGGGTAAATATCCATCACTTGTAAGGTTACTAAAAACATTTGTGGGTCAATGAACAACGCTTTTGAATGGTCCCCACCACTTGCCTTAGGGAACCATTATAAGCCCTAATTGTCATGGTGCTTGACAACATGTGTTGAATCAACTGGCATTTCATTCAGCACATGCTTTGAAAGTACATTTAAAGTTAAATTGTTGTCAACCAATGCTTTGTCAGGTCATAGTGATGTATAAAGGTTTATTATGACCCATTCCTTAAGCATTGAGCCTTGTCTTTAGTGAAGTATATGTAATTTGTCGCATGGGTTCTTCCGACCAGATGCTCTATAGTTTTTTAGTCTATATCCTGGGGCACATATGCCTTGTTCAACACTCTTTGCAACACATTGCGATGGGGCTTTAAACTCAGGATAAAAGACATCAGAGATATCCTGACAAGGGTTTTCTTCAGCCGATCTACAACATTATACTTATTGTGCTTCATAAGCTTTAGGAATTCACCAACTTCCTCCTCATTCACGAGTTTTTTTTTATTTCCATATCATTGATGGCATTTACAACCTTTTTGCCTTTAGCTTTTCATTGCCTATCTAGTTTTTCAAGTGCAAAACATCTGCTACTTCGAGTTAATCCATCAATCTCGACCTGAAACATAGGAGCGGGACTCTCAATATTGGGAGAAATTTTATAATTATATGGCAATGCATTATAGTTCCTATTATAGGTAATGACAAGCCTTGTCAAGACGACCTTTGGTGGACCGCTCTTGGTGTGTTGAAGCTTATACACATCTCTGCTTTCTTCCCTTGAAAACTTATCATGCCTATGACATCATCCCTTTTCTCCTTTCTCTATTTGTAAAGACCACAAGTCATCATTTGAATCACCTTTTGGTAAAACTCTTTATATTCATTGATGTTATGTCCCTTTGCTTTATGGAACTGACAAAAACTGTCACTTTTTCTTGAACTTCATTAATTTTTTGTCGACAAACACCTGGCTTGATGCAAGGAATGACGTCATAGCTCCTGCAAAAGTAATAACAATCAAACCTGCAGGTGAGTATTCAAATAAAGGGGTCAGTGATTCATGCTATGTCGGATAAGCAAGATATGCAGAAGTCTTGCCTCCTCGTTCCCTTTTACCTATGTCATGATGCTCATGAGCAGCTTATCTATAATTGGATTTCCTTTTCTAACTAGATTTTATTCCAAAGATGTTCTCTTAGAGCTCGCTTACACTAAGTATACCATCAGTGGGAACTTTGCTTTCTGGTTGGGAAGTGTCTATCCTTTCACTTCTTATTACTCTTTTCGTTCACTTTTTCTAACATTTCTAGTACCAACTAATTCATTCGGGCGAGACACCATATGATGTCATGATGTGCCCATTCCAATGGCCATTCCTTTAATACTTCTGGCTCTCGGGAGTCTCTTTGTAGGATACTTGGCCAAAGTGTGACCTGTTAGCCCATAAGTACTGTGACGAAGCGGTTGTTCCTCACCCGACACGATCATACGAGGTCATAATTCAGCCACCACAATCATCCGGGGTGAACAAGAATTGGGGATCGGATGCGGGGGAAATTCCCGCCAATGGTTGAGATGTTCAGTTGACTCCCTCCCTCTTTTTGGGGGTCCGAACCCCAACGAGTGAGCAGAAAAGGGAGGAGGAAAAGGCCTTGGCGAACCATCATAATTAGTGACAAGTGTAAGCTTCGTTGCCCGACAGTATGAAGTATTGACCGCACCGAGGGACAAGCCTTGAAGTGAAGGACGGGAAAGAGCGAAATCAATGTTTTCCAATTTCTAGCCTTGCACCGACCATTAAATGGACCATGGTCTAAACGACCATTGCCTGAAAGGACTATGTCCAAGGGACCGCCGACCCCTTCCACAAGGTGCATCTTGCGCCTATGGCTCGCTATAACTATCTAAGAAGACACTCGAAACTAGAAGGATAAACCAACCCACCTGATGGACTGTCTAACTACAAGTCCCACGACACAGGAGCGGGATTCTCTAAAAAGCCAAGGTCGCGGGTGGCCAAGAGGGCCCACTTGGAGATGTTGGGATCTCAACAGGAAATGCAAAGGTTGCTTAAAGTCGGTCGACTGATAAGCGAAAGAGAATCAACTAGTTCTGATATGAGGAGGCTCATAATAGGGAATACTCCAACCCTGGGAACGGGGGCTTCACCATCCTTCGTTTGTGATCGACGTTTCGGCAAAGTTTATGTGTCGACAGATGAATGTTTTGATTTCGATTCAGGGTTGCATCTGCAAACATTTTCCCGTGGCCCGACGCCACCCCAACCCAGGCATTGATCTATATCACTTCAGAAGAAATGATATAAAATTAATTACCTTCTCCTTAGTGAGTCGAAGTGGGGTTCCGTCCTCCCTTGCCTTGCGATCTAGGTATTCCGTTTCTAGTTTCCCAGACTTTTTGAAAAGTTAAAAGGGCCCTCTGTTTTTCAGCTTTTAAGCTGCTCGAGCTACTCGGCGGTTCTTTTGATGAAAAGAGAAATCAACATCTTGCTTCATCCATTGAATGATCCCATTGGCTTATAGGTAGTCAAGCTAGGGGAGACTCTTCTCATTAGGCTCATGGGTATGGTATGCCATAGCAGCTACTTCTTTAGATAGGCCTACTGTTGGCGAACTCAAACACTTTCTAGTTTAGTCCTGTAGGAAAAGGACGGACCTCGCAATTGCAATTGATTGGCTAAAAAGGGGTTCCGTATCGAGCCAGGATCTCTTAGTGGCAGTGTGACATTTTCACAATTTGGATTCTGGGTATACGCTCCGTCGCCCTCAGGTTATGATCTTCATTCCGGTCGAGCTCATCCTATTATTTTGTATTCGTTCACTACACTCCGCCATCCTATACCTTGCTAAAGAAAAGCCTTTAGAGTTGAAATGATATCGACCCTCACTCTCGCGTCTTAAATCCAAGCTAAACGCTCTATCGATCCGAAACTTGTTTTTGGTTCAATTAGCCGAGCATGGAAAGAGCCCTGCTTCCCTTATGAAAAGAAAGAAGCCTCACCGGAGGTCAAGCTCCAATGGACATTTTAATAAGAATACGCGGGCTTTCCTACTTGATAAGAAGAGGGACTTCCATACTCGCTCAAGGGAGGTTAAAAAAAGAAGGAGATACGGGCCTGTATGAAAATAGTATGACTTGAGATTGGAATAGTAGGAATTCCTGGTTTAGAGTGGACCTCTAGGGTCGGCGATGTTCAGTCTGAACCTTGCTGGGCTAAGAGCTCGAGTTGGAGTAGTAGTTGGACAAAATCACTCTCTGGCCGGAGTCAAACACGTAGTCGTGACCTGTCCCATTCCAATCGTTACTCCTATTTCTATATATGTTTAGGGAGAAAGAATTAGGTTGCCATCAACTCTAGGTGGATCGGAGTCGGTCTTGGATTGGATTTCTTTTCTGCTGGTGAGCAAAGGTTGTGCAATCGCAGAGCAGCCTTAGCCCGCTGAGAAGAACAAAAATGGATCGGCGCAGTAAAGGTACCAAGCTGTGTCATCCGCCGCAGTGGCAGTGTACCGGCCCATACCATAGGAGCTTAACTTATTCCAAAGCATGGGCATACTAACCTAGCTATTCTGAGATTCACTGTGGAAACTTGACTGTGTATGCATTTGGGAATGGTATCTACCACTTTCTCGCTCCATTTGTTAAGCCTTCTTTCTATTGCATTGAATAAGATCTCTCTGCCCTTCTGTAAGCGACTATCTTATCCCGTTCCTTTATCTTTCTTGATTTCAATGTCTCCTTCCTGATCTTACTAGCCTAGGTAAAGAACTAATCTATAATGAAGGAAAGCCTAGCTTGAAGATTCGTAAGCTCACCCTTAGTATAAGAACTAAGAAATCACCATCCATTAGCGCTTTCGCTTAGTCAAGGGGGCGCTGACCCTCATCTCGGCCAGTTCTCCCATCTCAGGATGCAAGCAAGCCTTGCGTGAGCTGAACATGGTGGGATCAGTCACATGTCCAGATTTCCTTTTTAAAGTTAAGGAGAGTGAGCTATTATTAGCAAAGTTTGTAAAATGCTCTAGTAATATAAGTACTAGAATCGTCCCTGCTGAGGATCTTCTCTGAACCTAGTTCTTCTTCAATCCTTTCTTCAAAGCCATCAATAGTAGAAAAAAAAGAAAAGTATACAGATTCCATTCTTATGAATAAAGACTCTCACAATCAGTAAATCAGTCTTCGAAGAAGAAAGGCTAATTAAGTAATCATTCGAATTTGAAAGATAGCCCCGACGCCCAAGCATGAATAGCGGACGGGGAGGGAGAAGTCCTCACTGAGACTCACTTATATTCTTTCTACACTCTCTAATCACCGGCCCCCCGTCTTTTCACTTCTAAGCCGATGGAAGGTAGAGGGAAGTCGTCGCCTTCCCCCTCTCCGCACCACAGGTTTCTCCTACGATTAGTTTTCCAATGAGGATTAGATTTCCAATGTATATGTCTTATTTGACAAAGCTGTTTACGTAATAGGCTGCTGGCTAGAAACATAGGAATTTGGAATGTTGAGATGACTGGTACATTTCTCGATACACTTGAGTAGATGCTTTCAACAAGCCCTACTCACAGATAGCTAATGAGCTAGCTTTTTTAAAAAGAAACCAGCAATACTGGATGCGATGTTTGGAACAAAAAGACAACCAAAAGTTCCCGAAATATTCGTAAATGACTTGTCATATGGCCGTGCAGAAGAACAAGCAGACATGGACCATTTCCAAAAAATTGATTTATTAGACTCCAAAAATGGAATAGATTAGCAAAGAAAAAAGAAAAAAGGTGACCCGAAGCTGGTAATGAAAAATATAACATGTTCTGACATGTGATTAACCGAATCAGCTGCATAGCCCTTTTTCACAGGGGAGGTGTGGCGGTCTGTTTCCATAAAGTAATTCATGTTGAAGATGGTCGCCCATTAACTTCGTTGTTTTGAACTTCTTATATGCTCATTTCGATGCTCGATTTTTGCCTTGCTTCGAGGTGAGGGCTCGAGAATAATGGAGACGTAGCAGACATGTCCTAAGCAGAACGACCATGCCCGGAAACCACAGGTGACGTGGAAGACTGGTTCCCGAACATAATTAGTCGAAAGCAAAAATAGAAAGTCTAAAAAGAGAGAGTCAATGGCGAGGAAGGAAAAAGGGTGCCAGTCATGGGCAAGGTAGACAATTGATATATAGGAGTGGTGAATCCCATGCTTAATACACTATACTCCTTAACAAGGGAAGCTGTCCAAAACGCTATATGGCCCCAAGACCGTCTTCGTCTTCCAACTCAATTCGAAGACCTGATAACGACATCATCTACATGCTGACCTGTCATATTCTCACTACTTGGTTGGAAGATTAGCCAACTTTGGAGAAGAATGGCAAAGGGAACTCAAAACCACAGAATGAAGGAAGTAATAAGGAAAGGAGAAATGTATGAAAATAACCACACCTCCCTGCACTCGGCTTGCCCATGCCTTAACTTGCTTCACGCTGTACTTACTACTTGCTTACATGCTTACTTGGAACTGAACTCTCATGATTTATCATAAATAAATAAAAGAGCGAGATGTGCCTCCATGAAGGCCTTCTCTTCAGAGAACCCCTCAAGGAATGGTTGACCTAGGCTAAAAAAAGCGCTACTTTCTTCTCAGCTCGCTTAGGGCTTGGACGATTCTTCGCTAGAGAATCAATCGTATGTAGTAGTTTTTTTCGTTCTATCTATTCGAGATTGGGTTGGTTCGCATAGGCTACACAGAAGTCACAGAACTCTTCTTTAAAGAGTAAAAAAAGTAACAGTAATAGCCTTTTTCAACTATGCCTTTCTTCTTTCGCCCGCTACTTCATTGTCTGGTCTCGATGAGCGCCTAAACTAAATCAGTAAACGGCTTCCTTCGAGGAAAGTCGGTCTGTTTGGTTAAAAAATTCTATTATACTTTCTCTACGCAACCCAGGGCTTTCACCCACCCGAACAGAGTCGAACCTTCACTGCCTTTCCTTGGCTCACTTCACTTGCTTAACAAGTTAGAATCCAACTAAAGATAGGAGTGGATATTGCACTTGCACAACAGATGTTGAAAATAGTGATTGTAGATGCAGCGGATTTAGTTCAATGCCATGCTTATTGAATGCCTCCCACGCGTACTTCATGCCAAAGCTTCTCGTTCGATCCCTTTCCCAAGCGTAGAAGGGATATCAGAAGATCTCTGCTTACCTTAGATAGAGGAGCTACTCTAATAGCTTATGGGAGCTACTTGGCATGCTTGGCCATAGATTATTTAAGGATATTCACTAGCATAGCAGATTGGCGCTATACAAACAGCTATTCTAGACTGCATAGACTAATGCTTACCTTCTTGTTTATTCCTTCCCTCTAACATAGTCTTGTTTGCCACTTGCAAAGAAAGAGCTTTCTAGAGTCAAGTAAGGAGAGATTTACTATCTTCCAAATCATGCCTCACATGAATGCCAATCTTTCTTGTCCTTATTATAAAATTCAACTCTAACTAAGCAAAGAATTCAAATAGGAGATTGAGAGAGTGAGATCCTAAGTAATGAGATGAGCTTGATTATGCACCTGAATGACTCTTAGTTACTGAAAGCGTTGATGAACGATCTTCCTTATTTTAAGATGATGTAACTCAGATTCCTCCTTCATGGCTTGAAGCCGGATAGCTTGAAGCTTAAGGGCTATTGGAATTCCCTTTCAAACTTTCTCGAGTCACCCTAGCGTAACGGCTAAAAGAACTTGGCTAACTTCTTACTGAATGCCTTACTGAGAGTTCTCTCGGGATGAGCTTTTAGCGATTAGTCAGTCCGGGTCTAGCTAGTCTTGCACTTTCAGACCGTTCCTTCAAACAAAGGCTTAGTAAGCATAGATTCCCTATAAATATAAATTTCCTATAAAGACAGATTTCCTTTCTTCCCTAGAATTAGAATGCTTGCCTTAGCTAATACTGATTGATTCACCGCAGCTTCTCATTTCTCGCTTAGCTCTAATCACCTGGTGTTGTAGCTCATAGTCCAAGAAAGGTAGTCCTTCATTGGCTAACGGGATTACGCTTAATGGGATAGATTGATCATCGCTTCCTTCCCCGACCCTTTGAATATTCAGTGTGAGAATAGACTCTCTCTGGTAGAACAAAAAAGCCCTTACTTGTGCTTTAGAATAGCAGGGCTCTAGTTCTTTCTTTTGTTATTTCGATCTGTAAGTAAGAGTCAGAACCTATCCAGCTAAGCACGATCTAGGCTACAAAGGCACTTCTACTCAGAAGGTGGCCCAGCTCACTTCGTGGCAACGACATCCATCCAACGAGATGTGCTTCGGGAAATTCACTATAGGTGATGTCCGCAAATGTCTACATGCACCCAGCTAGATTTAAGATATATGTATGGTTGAAGGGAACTGACAGGGAGTCAACAAGGGAATATTGCACCCCTAATCTCGATCTACCGCCGGTTGGATGTCGTTGTCTTTCCACTCATCTAAGTCAGCACCATAACCCAATTTATCTTATGGAAAAAACGTTACAAGTCAATAGTTAGCCTATGATGGGTTCGTCGGGCTTTGATCCCATTCTGAAGTGTCTGCTCATTGAGTTTTGTAATAAGGTTCCAGCCTTTGTTTGGTGAATCTCGAGGTCTTTCGGATCTTTAGAAGGGACTCGAATTCAACGATTTCCATATCCCGTTGATATTTCTTTATTCTTCCTATTCCCATCATGCGCTAAGAATGGATAAATAACATAGAAATCAAAGGCTATGCGGATCTTCAAACATATATAAAATGGAATAAAGATGGACCAAGCTACTTATGAATGTAACCACAATTAACATCACTATGGTCAGGTTATCGAACACGGAGTCAGAAGTGAATTACAAGTCAGACCAATTTGCGAATCAAGCGAGCTCCCATTGCATGCAGTAATATGGTGGTGAACCTCTCATTCTAATTCAGTGCTCTCTAAACCATGCGGGAAGGTTTCCAATCACACAACTCACCAACTTGATCTTCCGCGTGACTAGTAAAATAGGTACTATCCCACTTTCCTTTGCCACTCAATTGTACGCGCCTAGGCCTTCATGACTTGTTTAGGAAAAACCAATTCATGGGGTGGTTGGAATATTACAGGAGGAACTATAACGAATCCGGGTATTTGGAGTTATGAAGGTGTGGTTGGGGCGCATATTGTGTTTTCTAGCTTGTGCTTCTTGGCAGCTATCTAGCATTAGGTGTATTGGGATCTAGAAATATTTTATGATGAACGTACATGAAAACCTTCTTTAGATTTGTCCAAGATCTTTGGAATTCATTTATTTCTCTCAGGAGTGGCTTGTTTTGGGTTTGGTGCTTTTCATGTAACAGGATTGTATGGTCCTGGAATATGGGTGTATGATCCTTATGGCTAATCAAAAAAGTACAATCTGTAAATCTAGCGTGGGGTGTGGAAATGCCTCTTTTCAGCTATGTTAAAAAGGCATTTACACGCCACTGATTTCCTGATCGTCGTATCAAATTCAAGCAAAGGCTAGGGTTTTCTGAAACATTCCAAGATCAAAGCAATCGGTGCCAGAGACAGGACTCAGGAAGCCATTCGTCCTTGTTTTGTCTCAAGAATAAGATCGGATTAGAGCATGCCACTAGCTACTTACAAGTAGTCCATCGATCGGTAGGCCCTGACTCCTTTTCGATGGAAGAAAAGAGCCCTTCCTTATATAAAGATATAAAGAATATAGGCTAAAGCGATCTTCTTTGAACTCAAAAAATATTTCACTTTCATTCTTCCTGTGAGTGAATCCTATCTTCTAAAATTGCATAGAGAAAGGAAAGGAACCTGCTTTGTCGCTTGAGGTGGTATCACTGGCCTACGTCTATACACAGTTCAAAGCTGGCTCTAGAAGAGGTTGGTCCAACAGCTCCATGGCTTGAGTCAAAGGTAACCGTTTCCCGTCTCTGGCCCTAGCTCACAGCTCCATTGAGGTTGGTCCAACAGCTCTGTGGCTTGAGTCAAAGGTAACTGTTACCCGTCTCTGGCCCTAACTCGCAGCTCCATTGAGCACTGAACAAAGACACATACATCGAGCATAGTGCAAAGACTGGGTTAAAAGCCTGACTTGGTTTAGCGGTTGCACTAAACCTTATTGTGGCTAGTGAGACAAAGTAGTAACGACCTGGCCCCTCCATTCCTTCTTGTAGGGGACCGTTACGTTTCATTCCTTGAGTACGACAAAATTGATAGCGCTCTGACCTGTCTCAAGGTAAGACTGCAGCAACTTTTATTGACAGGGTAAACACGAAAGTAGGAGTGGGTTGAGTCCAGACAACCATAGTAAGATGACGGCGTCGAAAAGGAGACAACCGATGTCAGAGGCCTAAATCTCTAGGTTGTTCGGACCACTGAGGTTATTCAAATGAAGAATAGACGACCCGCGAGCTTCAAGGCTTAAATGCAATATCGGTTGTTCGAAACCCTCTCGTGACTGGGAGCAAAGTAGGTACAACTCGGCTCTAATGGCTGGAGCCGTTACGCAAAATTTCCTAGTCTTAGCAAAATCAACACGCGCCTTAACCTGGTGGAATTCTTAGTTGGCAAAATCAGAGCAGGTGTTCAAACCTGTTCTGGGGACAGCCCCAAGCCCGATAAAGGTGGTTGATCAGCCTCCCGCGAAAGATATCAATGCGTGCTGGGAGATGAAAACCCTGGGCGGAGTGGGCTTTAGCTATTCCAACACTCCGTAAACCAACCTAGTCAGTTGGGTAATCCGATCTCACTTTTCACGGAATAAGGAGCTGTTCCACGGCGTCGAAGGGATGAGTACTACTAGTGGGCTGGATTCTTCCTCTTCTCTAGCTATGGCTTTTTTATCATGGCGGGTGAATAATGTGATAACTTATCCATATGAGTAGTCCCTATCTGCTGTCATGCCCCTCTAAAGGCTATGTCAAACTCCCGATAGTCCAATATTGTAGATCAAGAGATAAAGCCACTTATTCGGATTTGACTTGTGCCTCAGCTTGATGAAGGTCAAGACATTGGCAAGGTCCTCTTGCTCTTCTCTCGTAGCTATGTCCTCAACTACGACAACTACTAGAGTGAGGTTGCGTAATAGAGTGGCAGTTGCCTATTGACAGAAGTCATCTCAACACACACTCACTTGGAAATGGAAGACTGAAAGCCAGAGTCTTGAAACTAAGGGCTGAAATAGTTCTCTTTCTCTTGCCGGACTCGTCAACAAAGTCTAAAGTCAAGAAGCGGTGTCAACTCTTGGCCTCGGAGCTTCTATGTTGTTAGTTGTGAACTAAACTCTTTTGTCATCGACTCATCTCCTGATATTTAATTAAGTGGGCTCATACCCGACTCGCACAAAGATGAACTTTCTCCTGTTAGACCTCATCCATGATATGTTGCTTTCATTGAACTAGTACTCGTTGCTTACTTTGATGAGTCTGAAACACCTCCCTATCTTCCAATAACGTATATAGGAACTGCTTCATTGCTCCTTTCTTCACTCTGATATGGAATGGAATCATCTTTCCGGAAAGTAATTTGATAATATGAATAGACGGGCATAAAAACTCTAATACAACGAATGTGTCCGCATTGTACCGAGCTTTGCTTGGAAGGCCCTGGATTCATAACAACTATGTTAACCAAAGCTGCCAGAAAGGGTTATTGCACCTCTGACTAAGGTCCAGGTGTAAAATGTCAAAAACCTAAAGACATTTGTCGTTAAGCCAAGAAATAAGGAGCAGAAGGGAATTCTTTATTACAAAAGCTCCCCGCAACCCCTTTCACATGATGACATTAACATGTCATAATGGTTACCCTTAAAACCTACTCTTTCTTTCTTCCAAACTCCACAACATTTACTCCCCCACTACTAGAAGCATGATTAGGCAGGGGGTTGGAATTGATGTTAAGGGTATCTTTAAAGGTTATTCATCCTACTTTGAATAATTGCAAGAGCTTCCTATTGAATGTTGAGCAAGTATCAATAATGTGGCCAGGGTTTTCGGTGTGGTACTCACAGGTTAGATCTAGTTTGTACTAGTTTGGGAAAGGAGGCTTAAGTGGTGGAAATAGAAGAGGGGGCATATGATTTATGCTTAACAAGTTTGCATACATTTATCCTAAGGGTATGGCGGGAGTTCTTGATTTCTTTGGTAGGCTCTATTTGGGTTGCTTTTGGCTTGGTTTTCTAGCGGGTTGGTGGGCTGGTTTACCAGAAGCGGCTTTGCAAAGTTAATACTACATATTTGGGAAGGTGGGGTCTGGTAGCTTTGGGTTAAGTAATTCTTTTTACCCTTTTATCCTCCTTTCACTTTGCTCACCTTACCATCCTTTTTCCTCCTAGTAAACCCCCTTTTGTCAGCAAGTTTCAGTATTTTACCAGCTCTTATCCTTTGTTCTATTCTCTCAGCAATAACAACAGCATCATCAAAATGTTAGGCAGAGCTACACATCAGATGCTAATAATATGGACACTTGAAAGTAATTGCTGAATAAAGTCACCATTTATTTCTCCAACAAAAGTGGGTGTACATGCGTTGTCTTGTTTTTCCACCTATGAGCATACTGTCTTATAGTTTCCTTGTTGCTCTTCTTCATCACCATCAAGCTAGTACGGTCCAGAGCGATGTCAATTTTGAACTTGTATTGTTTCAAGAAAGCATCAACAAAATCACAACATTTCTTGACCTTTGTGTTATCCAAAGTCATGTACCAGGTTAACGCATAACTGGTCAAGCTGTCTTACAAAAAATGGATGAGCAACTTCTCTTCATGTATGACTTATGCCATTTTGTTGTAGTATGACCTCAAGTGCATATTAAGACATTCTAGTCCCTTATACTTTGCAAATTCTCGCACCTTAAACTTCTTGGGCACCACTACATTTGGTATATCAAACATGATATGATCCAGGAAAGGTCAAATTCAGATTTTGACGTAAAATGTGCAACTATCCAGTTTTACGGCAACAGTCATAATTCTCAATCCGATCGTTGGATCGGGCTGAAATTTTACGTGAAGTCTCCAGACATGTTGTCCTACCGTGGGTTGAAATTTCAGGTCAATTGGAGTCTGGGAAGGCATCTCAATACGGGTCAACAGAGGCTGTACGAATTTTGTTATTTACTTCCTTTTGACTTGTGGACTTCCTATTTGGCTAGGATTCTTTTCCTAAAAGGATGTGGCAGCTTATTTTGGAAATCTACTAATTCTACAAATATCTTTA
>Ga0307517_10009436_pt1 | contig 13822 bp, 20 predicted proteins | sample 23_EM_MG_FD_194515 | JGI IMG/M metagenome (GOLD analysis project Ga0307517, IMG submission 194515) | Populus trichocarpa ectomycorrhiza microbial communities from riparian zone in the Pacific Northwest, United States - 23_EM | ecosystem: Host-associated > Plants > Roots > Unclassified | place...
ACAGGCGAGAGGCTGGCTGTGGCGTAACCTGGAAATCTTTTTCGAGGAGTGGTTCAGATTCCCCATCCTTGCTCTGGGGTTGTGGCTGTTGTAAGGCGAGGTCCATATCGATGGGGAGCTAAAGAGAAGCGTTGCTCCAAGATTGCAGTCCTCTATTTAATCCAAAGCCACGGGCGCATCCATCAACTGCGAACGTGACCCAGGGATCGTATCGAGTAGGTAGTTCTGCGTAGACCCTACCAACAACTATTCCGAGTATCCTTATACACCAGGAACACTAATAGTAGGAGCCTTCGCTGTGTTGGTTGATCGAGTGACTCGGTCACCGCGTACCTGAGCTATACATACTTACAGGCATCAGGGCGGCAAAACACATGGCGGCCGTACCTTTTATGTACTGGGGATTGTACAAATGGGGCTTGGTCTCTGTTCAACCCACTGGGAGTAATATGCGAAGTTGGGTCTGCAGGGTGATCAGTCGAGCTTGCGAGACTCTATATGGGGAGAAGGGGTCCCAACGTCGTAGATAGTCAGCAAACGTAGTCCCTTTTTTGGTAATACGCGTTGCTTATCTAATTTCCGCGAGTCGGCTCGCACGCCGGCACACCAGGTCGCACTTGGAACACTGGATTCCGAGTGAATCAGATTCAACATGAGAAAAATTTCGGAATGGGCAAGCTTGACATTGCCATAAGGGATACCCTCATAAATATCATTTTCTTCAAATGAAATCGTGCAGAACGTTGGTTTGGGGGTTTGGGAGAATGGGCGCCCGGGCTGCGGGCCTGATCGGACTACTCTAGTCTCTGTCGGTCGGGCTTTGGGCATCTAGCATACCGTGGTCCTGAGCTTGTTCCGGTTCCAGGCGACATTGAACTGCGACAGTTCCAATACAGATAGCAAGAAGCAGGTTCAAACTGAGCAGCCCAAGTCACCTGATGTCAATGGTGCACGACGATTCGCACGGGGGGTCGGTTATAGATGACGGTTCTGTGTTCAGAAACGTGGGAGACGCCTCCTACCAAAGAAAGCGGCAGCCCAAACGGCTTTTGCGGCCATGTCTTGTGAAAGTTTGGCGTCGGTTTGTCCGGGGGATCAGTGCATCCGTCGGTTTTATCGGTCAATGTCGAACACGCCCCAGTCGTGTATTCCTAGAGGAATGTTGATAAGACTGGGAGAAACCTTCTACGGCATTAGTGTATGACCACAGTAGACTGTGTGTGCACGTGATGACAAAAACCAGGTGAATAAGTATTGTCAGTTCCAGTGAGGATTCTTCGACAGATTGCACCATGGTACAGAACAATTACAAGCAAGAGGTGGGATTCGGACCTATCCGTTCTATAGGCTCAAGCGAGGGGCCCCGATGTCCGACTTCAAAACAACCCTGCCGCCGTCGACGTGGGCATTTCCCCACCCAACCTCTCCAACCATAACATGACCACGGGTGCGGACAAGTTTGACCGTTCTATTCCTACCCTCTCCAGCAGGATCCTCTACCTCATCCTTGACGCTGATCGCAGGGGAGCCCACATCCGAAGACAACGAGAAAGTACCCTCGTAGGTGGGATGTAGGTCAACGTTAATCGATCCCGTGGAAGTTTTCGAGGTCAAGGTAAGGGTAGAGTCGACCGGGGCGTCGTCGAAGTCAAGGTGAACGGAAGAAGTGTCGGATTTTGTATCAACGAGGAAGGAACCCCCGGGCGGAGCCCGTACCTGGCCTTCGGTATCGACTGCGAGGAGAGAGAACCTGGTATGGATCGCACCGGTGTTTGTTGTGATCGAAACGGTGGTCGGAGGCTGCTGGGAGGTTGTAGCGTCGCTGACCATGAAAATGTTGGCGGTGATGGAACCCATGGCCGTCTTCAGCACCAGGGATTCAGTCACGGTGAAGTTTCCGTGGATACTCCCAGTGTCGACACGGACGTCCGATTTATCAGCCTCAATGTTCTAGAGATACAATAAAGGGGTGATGGTAAGAATGTTATGGTGTAATAAATGCAGAAGGAAACCTACATTAACCGACACAGCTTCGGTTGCAGACCTGATGACGAACGTTCCCGGCTTGATGTTTATGCCACCAAAGTGGACACCAAAAGTGGGGGCGGAGACTACGACGCTCTGCACCTCAAACGGCTCGCTGAACTTTGGCAAACGGACTGTCACTTCAGCCAGCGTCGCCCTTCGCCCGCGATACCTTGGGCCCTGAAACCGGATCAGACTGCCGCCGCGTGGGATGAAGCAGACAATTGTCACTCACGAAAATTCCAATACCAGTGCCAGTGATATCCTTTAACGTGCAGAACTTGGTCTGGCTAAGGACCCAATCATCATACTCGACGTAGAAGTCGACGATAGCGTCGTCCTTCAACGAGGCATCTTCAACGAACTCGACTTTGCCATAGACTGCACCTTCCACGACGAAGTATAACCCTTCTCCGCTCAGCGGGAGAGTGAGGTTGCTGCGTGAAGACCAACGCTGGCTCCGCCCAACGACGCCAGGGTCCCACCACTGTGCTTCTCGACCGCATCTTTCCTGAACCTCGCATGTCAGATGTGTCGCGTCCTTGTTAGGAGAGGGAAACTCACTGCACGTGGAAGATCGTAAATCTCACTGTCATCTATGGGTCGATGGCGATTGAAGTGGAGCCAACGAGGGTCAAGGAAGACGAGTAGCGCATAGACCAGGAGTTCGATCGCGATTAAGGCTCCTCCGACCTTGAGCGCCCGTTTGAGAAATGGCGGGCGAGGGGCTGACTGTGGCGTAGCCTGCAGATCTTTTTGGAGGAGGGGTTCAAATTCCCCATCCCCGCTCTGGGGCTGTGGCTGGTGTGAAACGAGGACCATGTCGATGGGAAGTTAAAGAAGGAAAGCGTTCCTCCAAGATTACAGTCCTCTATTTAATCCAAAGCCACGAGCGCATCCATCAACTGCGGATGTGATCCAGGAATCCTCATAGACCAGGAACACTAGGAGTCCTCGTTGTGTTGGCTGATCGGGCGAATCATCGTGCGCGAGAGTCATGCAAGTATCAGGAAGGGGAAACAGCGGTCAGGTACCGCGCAGCAAAGCATACGGTATTCGAGCCTTTACTAGGAATTGTGCAAATGGGGCTTGATCTCTGTTCAGCCCACCGAAAATGATATGAGAAGGTGAATCCACAGACTGGTACCAGTATAGTCGTCAAGTGGAATCGTGCAGAACGCTAGTTTAGAGGTTTGGAAGAACAGGCGCCCAGGCCACAGGCCCGATTGGACTGCCGGCCTCTATCGGTCGAGCTTCAAGCTTTCAAGCTTCAGGCATCGAGCACATTGTGGTCCTGAGCTTGGTTCGGTTTCAGGAGACATCAAACCACGACTGTGTCCCGCGAATGTTGGGCGCCGGTCTGTTCGGGGGACCAGAGTGTCCCATCGGTGTAGTCGGTCAATGTCGGACACATCCGGGTCGTGTATTCCTAGAGGATACGTATGGAGTGGTTACTCGATGGAACGTTGATGGGATTGTGAGAGGAACAGTCTACGGCCTGAGGTATGACCACGGTGGACTGTGTATGTGCATGCGATGGTACGGATGGAACAGTTGAAAACCAGGTGAGTATGAATGGTTGTATTGGCGAGGCAAGAGTACTTCGAGTCCGGGCCGGGTCTTCCTAGATGAATTGCTCAGCTCGGTGAAATGACCAAGAGCGGATGACTCGGCCATGGGCTTAGGTGCGGTGTGGGTCTAGGGTGTTCTGTAGCGTGGTCGTACTACAGCATTGGCCTATTTTGGGCATTAAAGCTGAAGTGGTTATAGAGGTGGTGGTGGTGCAGTCGTGACAGTCTTCTCTCTTAACTCCGATCACACATAGTGGTCCCGGCTCATCTCTGTCTAGGAAGCCTGAAGAATCTATATGAGTGTTGCGGATACTAAGTGCCCTCGAGAGCGGTTTTGTGATGTGAGGCGGGCATCACTCTGTTCGATTCAAAACGTCTGTGTGAGAGATGCGCCTGGGTCCCGGCGAGCACGGGAGATTCAAAGGGAATGGTAAGCAGCATGAGTAACCGCCGATTCCATTCACTGGGAGAAGGATGGGATCCAATGGTAAGCCGGCGGGCGCGCACCACGGGACCAGGCGTTGGAATCCGCAATGACCAGCAATGACGGCCGGGTGCGCCCCACGGTGAAGTCGATCGCCCCACCCCGCCTGCGGTCGTCGATCCTGGTCCCAACCCCACAGCCGTCATCGTAAATCCCGGTTGCAGAAGGGATGATTCACGAGAGGAGATTTCCAAGAGGATAACAAATCCGATTGGCCGACATGGCTGAACAAGGCATGCGCGGGAGCAAGCTGACTCAGGGGAGACGACCTCCGTTTCCATAATAGGAAGGAGTTCACCACGGTCGCTGCCACCTTCTGCCACGGATCAGGTTCAGGGTGAGTAATTTTGCTCCAGGGCTGACATAATCACCCACATCGTCCCCCGTACTTATAGCCCATATTACTTCAGCAAATGTCTCCCGCCATCCGCCCCTCCTCCTCCCCACCCCTCTCCTTCCCCTCCTCCCCAACAACGCCAATATGATCATCTGGGGCCTCGACCTGAACCGCATCCGGTTCTCCGCCTTCGGGCATAGCAACATGTTCAACCCCCGGTACTACCTCAGGAGCCAACGTTTCATCGCTTACCAGCTTGCGATGATCTTCACTGTCGTCGGAGAGTCCACTGCCACCTACACCCTCGACAAGTTCGTTCTTCTCACCCCGCGGGCATCCGACGCGCGCTCTGACTTGCACCGGTTACTGACCACCCTCACTTCATCGCAGATATCTCGATCTTCAGAGAGCCATCGAAGACTATCAACCTGGTGCCTCGCTATTCAACAATGATGTCGTTGGCGTTGGTGCTTTCACCATCTTCGCTGGTGTCTACACCGCCACGGTCTTCGTACGTCACCTTCCTGTGATCGGAATCGACCCCAGTACTAATTCGCGATACGTCACCAGGGCACCATGTTCTTCTTCCTCCTCTTCTGGCCTGCGCTCTCTGAGACCGTAGTATGGTATCGAATCAAAGCCACCGCCTCAATATTCGCAGTCCTCGTCGTCCTCAGTGCCGCGATTTCTTCCACTGTCGTCGTCGCCGCTCACAGAGCCTACTTGATCCCTTCACCTGACGGTGACTTCGAGGCTCTCCAGGCTGCCTTTGCCCACCCTCGCCCACCATATGCGTACAGGGAGTACTCATACATCTTCCCGTGGTTGATCCTCACTTGGATTGGTTGGCTCTTCACCATCTGGAGCACCTACCTTGTCTTCAAAGCGTCTCACTTCCACTTGGCCAACCCGCACGTCGTCGGTGAATACCTCAGGCAGGAAGAAGAGGAAAAGAGGGGCAGGTTTTAGACGCATTCGAAGACTATCCCATTGACATGGTCATCCGCTAAAACCACACCTTTCGTTGCCCACACACGCGCCGTCTGTATACCATCCCTACATGTCTCTCTTTCTTAAAGGTCAGATACACAACGGACCACGGATGGAGGAGGTCAAACCGCTCTGTCGTCCCCAGATTTTCTTGGGTCTCGTCCTACATTATCGTTCATCGTGCATGGTTTGTAGACGCTGGGCCTTTTTTTTACCCTCTGTCGCCCCCTTCTCCTGGTTCGGACCCCGGGTACACTATATTCTTCCCATTCACTTCTTTGTGCAAGGCTATCATAGGTTTATCTCGTCGCGAAACCAAAATAATCCCGCACAATTGTAGCACAACATACGTAGTGTGTATAGCGTTTTAATGCTCTTTCTTTCCTCTCCTTTGTGTAAACTATCCCCCTCTGGGAGGAATGAAATGATGGTCCTGGCTCGTTCATCTTCAGCTTCGCGTGGACGTGTCGCGATCCTCCTCCAGTTATCGACGATCGTAACCAAACCCGTGTCATAGCCTATTGGGCAAGGATGGAGAGTCCAGAAACTACTTACATTGAAACGTTTCTCCTGTGGTCACTGAGGGTCATTCCAAGTATCCAAACTTGAGTTCGTGCGATACCCGATGTCCCACTTATCATCCAACGTTTTAATCCACCAGCATTTATCGGGATGGGCTGCACGCCAGCCAGTATTTTACATTTACATAGTACAGATACACACTTCGATTTGTTGCGGACAAAGTAAAACCAAAAAGGATTCCTATACTTGTAATTCCAGCAATTACCGATCGCCGGTGAGGGGCACCTCGGGATCTCCGTGACCCCAATCGTCCACCCTACTGGTCTTGGGACAGCCAGGCATGGGTGGCGAAGAAACCTTGGTCTCGACGAAGACCTTGACGACGCCAAGTTCACGCTTGTCGAATGCTCGGTACAATTTGGCCATATCTTCAAGAGGAACCCGATGGGTGATCATGAACGTGGGGTCGAACTTTCCGGGGATGATGTAGTCGTTGAGAATCTCGTTCCAATACAAATGAACGGGAGCTAAAGGCAAATTTCACCGGTCAGGCATTGTATACAGTTGGCGTGGTAGGCAAGACGAGGTTTAGGCTTACCTTGTCCGTTCCCAATCAGCCTAATCCCTTTCTCCATGACCGCTCCGATGTTCAATCCGTTCGTGTACCCAGCGTAGGCGGCGATGATCCCGACCCTTCCCATCTTCTTGACGGCCAGGAACGTCTCGTTCAACGTCTCGCTTGCGTCGGTCTCCAATGACAATGCCCTGCTAATCTTGTGTATGACCGTTTTGGGTTCATGGAACGTGGCGGCATCAATGGCGACGTCCAACCCGTCGGGCACGAGTTTTTTAATCTGCTCGGCTACGTCTGAATGGATGGAGAAGTCGACGGTGGTTACGCCCATCTCTTCCGCTGAGGCCAGACGGTAGGGAACTTTGTCGACTCCGATGACGCGGGATGCGCCTTTAAGGAGAGCCCACTTGGCGACACAGAGTCCGACGGGTCCCAATCCCTGCAGAAAAAATATCGTTACCCTGGGCTGGGTACCTGGTAGCCATTTCCAAATCTTACCCAGACACCGACAACGTCGCCTTTCTTCACGCCAGTGTCGATGACGGCGTGATACGACGTCGGCAAGACGTCCGACAAGAACAACGCCTGCTCGTCCTTGATTTCGTCCGGCACGACCAAACAGTTGACCTCTCCAAACGGCACCCTCACGTACTCGGCCTGCCCACCGGCAAATCCGCCAGTAAAGTGAGAGTAGCCAAAGAATCCCGCATCGCGGCTACCGTACATGTATTCCTGCAACGAGGAGGGGTTCGTTTTGTCGCACATCGAGCTGAGTTTTTGTTTGCAGTACGAGCATTTGCCGCAGGCGATTTGGAAGGATACCACGACGCGTTGACCAGGATGAAGGGATTTGACGGATGATCCGACCCGGTCGATGGTGCCCATGAATTCGTGACCAAGGATGTCACCCTTCTTGAGAGCGAGGATCTCGCCGTGGTACAAGTGGAGATCCGAACCTGTGTGATAATGAGAAGGCGGCAAAACGTGACCGATGGCGAGTTTGGCTCACCGCAGATGGTGGTACCGGTCACTCTGACGATAACGTCGTCGGGCTGGGTGATATCGGGGATGGGAGCGTCGATGACCTTCACGTCCTTCTTTCCGAACCACGCGAGAGCCTTCATCGTTTCCCCTCCTTCACGAACTTTGTAATGTGGGGTGACCTCCACAGGGGCCAATCCCAATTTCTACATTTCCTCATGTGCTCAGCGTACGCGAAACACAACAGAACAGGTGGAATTTGGGACGCACAGATTGAAAAGCGTTTGCGAGTGTTTGCATGATGAGGAGTGGAGTTGCGGAGGGGGGACTCGACGTTTTCCGAGGCGATGTTCTTATACTTACAAGAGCCCCCTGTGTCGAACCCCTCTCCCTCTCCACACTTACCCAAGCCATGATGAAAGACGTCTGGTACGCCACTTGTTAGCGCCGAAGTGACCGGGGGATACACTCGGCGCTCCGATGTTCCCCATCATTGACTGAGCTTCCCCCGGAACACCTGGTTTCCCCTCCGGTGCAAAAGAAGAAGTAACGGAGCCCAATTTGAATTTCGAGTCGGTCGAAGTCGACCTTTCCGTGAATCACGTGCCCGTCGAGTTTGGTTGCCTCGGGGGAGGAACGATCGGAGGGGCAAAGAGAGTTATGCCCTGCGACACGAGAGGGGTGATCAGCGTTGTGCCAGTCGGTAGCGGCTAAAGCGCTAATAGCTTGGCCATGGCTTTCGGGCTTCTCCGCGACAGCTTATACCCGCACCCTGTATGCCACTGAGAGAAAGGCGAAATTTCCTGGAAATGGGTTCGTAGCACAATATTCGCGTACTCACATCGCCTTGCGGCATTTAAACATCATTCTTACTCTACTCAATTCACTCCTCACCAGGAAAACCTGTCGTCGAAACACCCCATTGGCCCGGCAAGGACCGTCGGACAAGGCAGTAGACACGTCGATGATGACTATAGCCGGTACTACCTACTTCTACTTACTGGCGGCAGCTCCAAGCGATGGGTTACAGTCAGTGGCAGGCCAACACTGCCAATGTCCGGCACATGTTCCTCTTCTGAGGACATTACTACCTCCTTGCGCTCTCTGCCATTCCTATTTTCTTTTCCCCACCCGTCATGCCACTCTCTTTGGAGATATCCGTTCAACCACGGAAATCTCGAAACCCTCGCTGGCCAAAACCAGCAAGGCTGCAGGGAGGCGGTTTCCAAGCCAGCTTCGTAGGTCCCGCCCGAAGGACTTTCGCCTAGTGCACATACTCTTCGCAACATCTTATCTACAATCTACAATCTACAATCTACAATCTTCTACAATACAAGGGAAAATGTTTGCTTCTCACGCTCTGATTGGCTGAGACAAAGCGGTAGCAGTAACTCACAAACCGGCAGTAGTAACGCCTCTGACCTCCGGTAGCTTTATACCGCATCAAACTTCGGCTTCGAGCCTCAGACTTCAGGCTCTCAGGCTTGCGCCGCTCTGTACAAAATTTATGACCCTACCATACTTACCGTGAGGGAAAACTGAGGCTTCCTCCGCTCTGACTTCCGGCTGACAGCCTCAGGTAAACCGGTATAGTGGCGGCTCTCTGGCCTCCGGCACTTACCTTTATACCGTGTTAGCCTGGTCTGGCTTCCGAGGGTTCACGCTCAGGCCCGACAGGTCTCGCACCTACTGTGTTACGTTGTAGTCCTTCAACCTACCGCTGGGCGTACACGGTTTCCTCGCGGTCCCAGGCGTTCGAGTGCTCACTCCCCCGACGTCGTCGTGTTGTTTGATCAGCCTTAGACCGATATCCTTCTCGCATTGTGGGTCCACGATGGGGTTTCCACGTTGCGACAATGGGGCGCGATCCGGCCTTACCAAACAAAATCTGTCCCGGGTGTTTGACCGTGCTCTGCAAGCTGTCACCAGCTGCGTTGGCAGCATGGGAGTAAATCGACGGTCATTGATAATCGGCCAACGCCCCGAGGGCGAGTGGCGGGAGTGGCGGCGTCAGTGCGCAGTTCCTCAGGTCTCAGACGTCGGATGTCCGAACCGGCCGCCATGCGCTGGGTGCGCGTGAAGGACTCTTGCCTGCGTGGGTCCTATGGCTCTTTGAAATATCCTGAACCCGCTGCAGGCCGGGTAGCACGCGTCCGACTCATCGTGCTGATTTGCAGCGTCCACACACGCGCGAACTTTCCCGTTTGTCCAGCGGTGTGCCGCACAGGGCTGACGTACATCGCGTCTTTACACCTGTACCCATGTTTAACACTCTTTATCATTGCCGTCCGAATGCTTTCGGCCGCGGGCCATGATTTCCGGGTTTGTGGGTCTACGCCCATCTTTTGGTATGGTAACAATGGAACGTGATTCGGCGGGGGCAAACCCAAACGACATTCAACCTTGCGCTACAAAGTTGTCTGTGAGTAACACACTTCAAGCACTTGGACAAACGTTCCATGTGAGTTCAGGCATTTGCCTGTGGGATGTAAATCCCGACTGTCATTCTGCGGATATACTGTTGGCCCAGGTAGGAATCAACGATCAGCTGAAGGCCCATTCGTGAAACAACACCGCCAATCGCAGTCGCTCAGAGTAGTGTGGATGAGCCGGATGTACCGCCGGTCTCGGGCAGATTCACGGGGACGGTGTTATTGATCTACTGCACGTCACACGGCATTGATACGGGGCCGACAGGCTTTAGATTCGTCGATGGTACAAGAACGTGAGACGCAGCTTTACGCGCAACGGGGGATATAATTTGGATTTCGTTCAACTAAAGCTGCCCGGGGCCGAAGGTCCCGGGATTTATCTTTGTAGCTAGATGCAAAGTCTGAGGCGGCGTGGAATCGGGATAGATTTAAGTCTATAACAAGCTGCCGCTCAGATTATTTAAGCATGAGTCCCAGTTTACCGTTGTGCACAGTGGCTCTCACGCCGATATCCGAATACGGGTAACCTCTAGTCTGTACATACAAACATTCAAATATTTAAGATTCTCGTTGTTTGATGGCTACGGAGATCCGCGGGTGATCGCAAAGACGGTCGGGTCGGAGCGGAGCCGTTCATGGGAGCTAGACGCGTTTCGTCACGGACAAAACTCTAGCCTCCTTCCGGAGTCGGGGAATGGAACTAGGAATTTTGTCACGCGAGCATTCGGATATTCAGAGGTTTACGGTGATCGAGCTCAGATTTTGTGATGTGAGGTGTGGGTTCGTACCAAACCTGGCACGTGATTAGCAATCACCCTCCCCTCGGAGAGGGATTTGACGCAAAGTGACACTTTTGGGAGGGGTCGGGTCGTGGGAAACCATTATCGTAGTCAATCGTTATCCTCATTGTTATACCTAGTGTTATCCACTACAAAACACTGTTACCCACCTCCCGAATCCTTGTGACTACCATGCGACTCACATGCGCCCCCCCTTAAGCCGGTGTACCCATGTTACCCATTCTTGTGGCCGCGTTCCCAGAGGGTTGAAGTGGAAAAAAACCACCGGGGGATCTGCCTCCTTCGCACTCAACAAGAGGGAACCTACCGGGGGAAGCAGCAGCGCAGGGAAACAGCAAGTATGATACTGTCACACACATATTGGGGAGTTCGTACTATATTATAGAAGACACTCGGAGGTACAGGTGCGACACAGATGAATACTGGTACATATCCGGCAATCTGGCGGCGGACTCGATGGGGACCGGAGGGGGAAGGCAAAGTGGGACAGCTATGGAGGATATGATGTGGGGCCAACCGACAAAGGGTCAGCCGACCGTTCTACCCCACTCTCCAGCGAGGACATCTCCAAGGTCATCCGTGGGTATTTACAAGCGACCGATGGTGTTCGCAGCGATGTAGGGATTGATGGCTGGGTGTTCAATGTCGAGAGTGGTACAGGGATCTTCAGGCGCAGCGTGCGAGAAATCGAGGAACAACGGCGGGCAGCAGACTCGATGGGGACTGGAGAAGAAGGCATCTAGCTGGTCATCGCCATCCATTACGTCAGAGCCATAGACCTAGCTGACGTGGGACAGCCGCAGAGGATGCAGCCATCCCGGGCGGACCCCGGGAGATCGGTGCGTAGGATGGTTGAAAAGGTAATATTCCTCCGCCGAGTCACCCAGAGACAAGAGCACGGAGGGAGGTGGATCGATGGGTATTCCATCCGATACTTTGTGGGGGTCTCCCGAGCTAGCGTTACTGGGGACAGGGTTTTCGTCCTCACCCCAACAGTCTGCGGGGTCGTCCGCTGGTTCCTTATGTATAGACTCTGTCTGGAGGTGCCCCACGGGGGCTGGTGTAGGCTGTCGGAGATGCACCAGTTATTCCACCGGGGCACTGACACCCCAAGTCGGGGTGGGTTCTGTGGCGCCTTCTGGGCTCACAGGTTCGGGTGGGACTTGCGGTTGGTGATATTCGACTAGATGCGGTGGTGAAGGAGCACCTGGAAGTTCCGAGTGGCCTTGTTCCCACTCGCTCTGTTCAAGCGATTCTGTAACAGCAGGTTTTGGATGCTCCTCGTCCCGAGCCGGTTGGGATGTTGGCGACGGAACCCGAATGACCAAAATCTGTGGCGAGTCGAGGGGGGAGTGGTCGTGAGTATCTGTTAGGTCGTATCCGGGGACCGCGGGAGAGGCCACAGTTGCATCCTCGACAACGGTATCGATAAGTGCGAGTGTCTAGGCTTGGGAGACATCGGTGGCCACCGCATCGTGGACCTCGATTCGCTGTTCAGCGGAAAGGTCGTCCGTCATTCTGTATTCGAAAGTTTCTGGGTGGTAGTTTTCCATGTCGATTTCGACATCGCCCAGGTTAAAATTGGAGTCGTCGTCCATAGAGGCTTCGGGGTGAACCCAGGATACGGAGGATGAAGTTTGCATGGGGATGTCTTCACCAGAGGTATCCATCATTGGAGTGTCGAAAGATTCTGCCCTGGCCATTGCCGTCATTTCAACTGGCCGGTCGGTGAAAAGCAGCCGTTGGAAGTGGGAGGTTTGAGGATAGGTGTTGGCTGTTGCCAACGACAGCAAACGGTGTGGGGTCAACCGACGGGGACAGCCGACCGCTCTGCGCCACTCTCCAGCGAGGTCGTTCACGGGTACCTGCAAGTGGCTGTTGGCGTTCGCAACAATGCAGGGATCGATGGTCAGGCATTCAATGTCGAAAATAGTACAGGGATCTTCGGGCCCAGCGCACAGGAAATTGAGCAACAATGGGGATGCCGGAAAGCGGTCCACCTTGCCTCATTTTGGTGTCCAACCGACCACCGGACCTTGTGCGGTGTGTTCGCGATACCGACCGCTCGCAGTCCCAGGGGTGTTTGAGGCTTCAGGAAGGAGAGGAGGTGAATCGAAGAGGCAAACGAGGGGGATGGGAGTCCTGACCGAAGAAGTCCAAGGTTGAATCAATGGTGGAGGTAGCAGATTCGTCCCACCTAACACAGTAGAAAGCGAGGCATCGGAGAGAAACGAGACCTCGATAGCACTGAGAGGGGTGTCTGCCAAGACGCGATGCCGAAAGAATGCCCATATCATTGGGGTACTGTCCCGGCAATTTCGTCTTCAAACTGATGGTGAACCTCCTTCGTGTGCTTCGCGCAGGCGACCGCGAGGTCTGTGACGCTATCGCACAAGGCAAGGCTCTGGTTGAGGGGGCATTTGAGAACGATCCGATTTGTAGGTGTCCACAAAAAGCAACTCACAGGGAGCAGCGGAGAGTGCGAACTACGAACAAAACGTCGAGTAACACTGAGTGGCAGGCCATCCAAGCGTTGAGTGCGGATTTTGAGAATGTGACGAGGGATGCCGAGGTGGGGCAAGTACGAATCTTGTGAGAACGTTCTCACTGGAGCAGCTGCGAGACCAAGGAGGGTGAAGATGATCGTCTTCCCCTTTCCAGTCCCAGCGACAACCATTCCATCGTTCCCCTCGAGGACCTTGAGCGCCACCCACATTTGCCAGTCATGAGGGCAGTAGCCAAAGCGCTTCTTCGTTTCTTCCCTCAGCCGTTCCTCCTTCACCTTCTTCTTGAACCGAGGCCACTTCCTCCTCAAGGGTACCTGGGCCCCCAGTTGGCCACTGTGGTTCGAGCGGGCTGATTTGGGTTAGTTGTCGGGGTGGGGTGTGAGGCAGGCGTAGACATAGCGGGGTTGGTGGGGGGTAGGACACGATGAGGCAATATCAACTGTGAGCCAGAGCGTGACATCGGACTACAAAATTACCTTGCTTGCAAGGTTTCTCAACCCCTAAATTGCTTCCCGGTTCCTTCAGCATCGCATCATCTTCACGTTTGTTTGGTGCTGTTATCCCCTGCAGCCACATGGCACCGATCCCCCACCGGGGTG
>Ga0307517_10009437_pt1 | contig 13822 bp, 6 predicted proteins | sample 23_EM_MG_FD_194515 | JGI IMG/M metagenome (GOLD analysis project Ga0307517, IMG submission 194515) | Populus trichocarpa ectomycorrhiza microbial communities from riparian zone in the Pacific Northwest, United States - 23_EM | ecosystem: Host-associated > Plants > Roots > Unclassified | place...
TAATACAACTGATGTTATTAATTAATCAGAGAATAATTGATTCTTGTTTTTCTAAATTTGAGAGAAGAGTGAGTTTTTCTAAATTTAAGAGAAGAGTGAAGCACAATACAAGATTTAAAAAAAAAACAAGTTTTTTTTCTTGCTTTTAAAGAAAAAAAATACTGTTGCCAACGGCTATAAAAATAGTCGTTGGCAACGTTAACTTAATTTTAACTCTTCTACAGTTAACTTAATTTTAACTCTTCTACAGGAACCTGTAGAAATGCCTGTTCTTAAATTAAAAAGCTATTTTGGCTTCTTTACTGCCTGCTCCGTTGGAATGGCTTCATAAAAAAACAAAAGGTAAAAGTACACGTTTTTACCTTTGGCTCTCCATTTGCATCCCCGGTTGGAGATGCTCTTACTATGGTGAATCTATTTTAACTAATAGATAGATTAATAGTTAAAAAAACATAATGGTGTTATAGTAATAGTCAGACAAATAAAAAATATAATTTATCTTAGGTAAGGTGTACTAGAGGTGATATAGTCTTTTCTATACACAATTAGTCTATTTATCTAGATTTTAAATACCCGTTAAAGTATTTAGTGACTAAAATAATATATGGTGACTTCAAACCTTTATAACAAATAAATAACAATATTTTTTTTTTATATCACTTATACTGCAAAATTTTAATTCAGAAAATTAATCATCTTGACAATGCACAATTATAACAATAGCCACAAATGATGCAAAACCATATTCCATTGTTAGATTCCACCTTTTTTATATACTTTGCTAAATTTCGGTATTTAGCTTTCTCTTTCACTCAGGAGATCCCTTTTGCAAATTATAATCAATTATGTATGTTAGAACTTCGATTTACAGCAACTTTGATTGTTAATATATCATCAAGATCCCTTTATCTATTGTGCCTTCAAGACTTTTCAAAGCCAATAGTTCCTTCGAGTGGGATTTCTTTAATTTTATAAAGTACAAAATTTCTTAAGATTTCTATTATGTGGCTAAACATTTACGACCGAATTCGGTCATCAAATAGCTGATATTCGGTATCCTCAAAATAAAGAGCAGATGCTCGGTTGAACTCGATTGTCAAAGCATTTCTTGAAATTTTTGACCAAATATCACAAGTTTTGGTACATCGAATCTCTTAAAATTGTCATCTTGTTGGTTAAAATATAGCATGAAATAGGTTATTGACTTGTGCTATGACATGAGTCAACTAAAAAAATTCTTTGAATGAAAAAAAAATTAAAAAAAAATAGCTCAAACAAGAACTTGGATGATGAATAATAATGAGATTCGGATTTATAAAAAAATCAAGATGATATTTTTCTTAAACAAATATTAAGGTAGATACATATTGGATTAATCCGGGTTAACATGTCGAACTCGCTGCTTGAGTTACATGATTGTGATAACTTGATAAAAAAAATCATGCAGAAGTCAAATCAAAACATATTATGAAGATCAATTTAAAATAAATCGAATGCTTAAAAAAAAAAAAATGGCATCCTGTTTAAAAAAATATTGAGATATTAATATATGAATCAACTCAGGCTTCACAACTTAATATATTAAACCCATGACCTGAGTTATAGACTCTATTATTTTTCAAAACTTTATTTTACTTAATTATATGATAAAAAAGGTTAAAGAATGAAATTGAAAGGACAAGATTGATTGACAACAAAAAAAAATAGAAAAAAAAAAGCTTAAACGCATGGATCTAGGCTTTCAAACAAAACCCAAGCCTCCACCCTTGGGCCTTTTTGTGTTTTAAAGGCGTATGATCTATCATCCTTGTTTTATTTTGGAAAAAAAATTAAGGGAGATAATGCATCATCTGTCTCTGCTCAAAATCTGGCCACCACAATGGTGATTGAAAAATTAAAGCTATGATTTTTTTTGTTAGAAAAATCAATTTTTTCACCTATATTGACAAAAAAATACCTAATAAACACCCTTGAAACAGAAAAAAAAATTAAATCAATTTGACAATAAAAAAGGCATAGAAAATGGTCTAAAAAACCAAATCATATTGGGAAAAAAAAAATTCTCTCCACCTTGATTTATTCTTTTAGGCGGGAAGAAAGTTCGAAACAATCACATTCAAATTTTTTTTGTTTAATGAAATCCATTGATACAAAAAACAATAAGTTTCATCATCGACAAGTGAAGAAATCGATACCTTTCTCTTTTCTTATTGCTTTCTGACCAGTTTTTCTTTTTTTTTCCTAACTTAGAAATCGAGAAATAAACAAAATAAACCCTAAAATCAAAATGAAAATTGTTGCAAATTTGAAGTGAGTAGTATATTTTATTCGTGTTTTAATATCTTTTATTTTGATATTGTCTTTATAATTTCAAGTCTAATTCCATATAATTAGGTTATAAAAAATTGAACAAAAACTAAATTAATTTCACTGTTCAACAGTGAAACCAACCAATTTCTGCCAAGTGTTAAGTTAATGCTATGTGGTAAAGTGGCAAAGGGGATGCCTTTATTTTTTGTTTTTTCCTTGACAGACAATTAATGTTTTTTTCAAAGCCTCTAAATACAAGGCTAGTGACATCTTTGTTTCGGTGTTGGGTTGGATATCACATGGTCCAATTTTTTAAATTTTTTTCTCGCAAAATTTTAGTCTTAGATGTAGCTAGTTTTGTCTCCTCCACGGGGTGGTTATATGCAAGAAGTATTTTTAAATATAAAAAATTCTCAATTATAAATAAAAATATTTATATATATAAATTTAATTAATTAAATCAATATTTATCAAAAAATAACTAAAATTAAAATATTTATTATATACTTAGTTGTCTTTAACAGGTATGTTTTTTAGAATATTATTTTCATTTAGCAAAACGGAATTTTTTTTATCTTAATTATATGATAATAAAACGCATTATAATTTTTTTTTGTATAAATTATGTTTTTAAAAAAGTAAAAAAGCCATGATAAACATGTAAAGCCGAGATAGTAAGGGTAGATTATTGAAAAAAATGGTAAAATTACATTGTTCTAGGTTTGAGTTAAATAAAAATATATATTACTGATAACAAATGATGAAATTATATATATTTTTTTAAATTGAGGAACAAAAAAATCATTAAACCAAATAAATAAAAATAAATGCTGGTTAAATCTTTTAACCGACTAATAGACTCAACTAAGTTTAATTATTTATTTTATTATTTTTTTAAAATCAAATATAAATAGAAAAATACAAAAAAAATAGAGCCTTAAAAAAATAACCCAGCCAATGTGCTGAGTTTTTTTTTTTAAAAAGGATGAGTTACTTTTTAAAAAAAAAAAATTACATACAATGCTTCGTTTGTTTTATGAAGAATCCAACCTTTTCCCAAGAAAAATAATAATTAGGTATTAATTTGCGATAAAAAAATTCAATTATATATAAAAAATTGAGGACAAAAGTGAAAATTTTAAAAAATAGTATTACAATTCATATTGAATTGCGAGAGGATAAAGGGTAAAAACTGTTACATTGGTTTCCCACACGGCACTTTCTGTTAATTAAGTAATTGGTTAATGTTTTGACGTAAAAGAAAATGTGCTAAGTGTTTTGTCTTTATTTTTCTCTCTGTTGTTTTCCGACGTGGCAACTGTGAAGATCAATGTGGAGCAAGCACCAGCATCTTTCTCCACGTACACAAAATATACTCTCCCTCTCCCTCTCCCTCTCCCTCCATGTAGAAAATAAATTAAAAACACGCAATTTTCTTTATTTTTCTCCCTGTTGCATAAAAATCAAATTCCCTTCAGTTCATCGCGATCCTCATTTCTTTTCTGATCGCGAGAGAAATTGAGAAATTCTGAGGTTTAGGAGACCAAAGAAAAATGAAGGCTATGGAGACGGTACATGATCTGATTGAAGAAGCTAAACTTCGAACGGTTTGGTGGTGTCTTTGTATCTTTTCCGCCACTTACTTCTTATCTCGTAAGTTCTCGATTCTTTTGCTTTCTTTATCTATTTCTTGATTCTGTACAGTGCTAGTGAAGCTCGTTTTGAAGGTTCAATTTCTTAGATTTTTTGATTGATTAATCAGTGAATTTGCGTTTTGTATTGTATCAATAGAGCTAGGGTTAACGTTTTATGGAACTTGCTATCACCACGGCGTCGGTGATTATTAACTGATCAGGAGTATTTTTTTTTTCTTTCAAGATGAAAGATTTTAATTATTATTATTTGGTACTTAGTTTTGATCAACGCAGGGTAGTTACGATTTTTATGTAATTTTTGAAACTTTTTCCCCACCTGATTATGCTTTGGTTGCCTATGAAAATTAAGGACTCTTTAGAAAACCAAAATTTTGATTCTTTTTATTAAAAAATGATGAAATTACATCAGTTGAGGTTAATTATAAATGGAAGTTTAAGTGGCATGAAGTTGATCCATTGCTAGAGTCCTCGTCAGTGATAGATTTGTTGCTTCAAATAAATATTTTTATTTATGTGCATGTTGCAGCTTTGGTGTGCTTTCGTTAGGAACCAAACTACTGTGATGATAATTATCCAATATAAATAATTACTCAATATAATGTTTTTTTTCTTTTTATGGTTCTTGTGGTAATCATTGCAATTCATTACAGATACAAGTTCATCAATGTGGATGAATCTACCCATATCAATTCTCATTGTGTCTGCACTAAGAATTTTGTCTAATGAAGTGGAGTTCAGCTGGAAAGCACGCCGGTCAGTTCATCGACAGTCTTATTTGTCACATTTGGAGAAGAAACAGTTGTCTAAGAATGACTCACGACTTTCTTCTGTGCCACCGGCACCAAAGTGGAAGAGGAAAATTGATTCTCCAGTTGTTGAGGCTGCAATTGGTGGTTTCATCGATAAGATATTGAAGGATTTTGTGGTAGACCTATGGTATTCAGAAATTACACCAGATAGGGAGGCGCCTGAGCTGATACGGTCGGTAATCATGGATGCTCTTGGTGAGGTATCTGGAAGGGCTAAAGAGATAAATCTTATTGACTTGCTAACTAGGTAATTTTTTTTTCATCCTATAATATCCTTTCTAAAATGAAATAGGTCACACAAGTTTTCAAGAAACTTTTCATAGTTAAATAGTCATTTATAAGCCATACGTGTGAAAACATCGGAATGAAAGACTGTCTGGTGTTGCAGGGATTTAGTTGATTTAATAGGGGATCACTTAGACCTCTTTAGAAGAAATCAAGCAGCTATAGGAGCCGACGTGATGGCAACTCTTTCTACTGAAGAGAGAGATGAAAGGTTGAAACACCATCTAATGGCTTCTAAGGAGCTTCATCCTGCATTGATATCTCTCGAGAGTGAGTACAAGGTGTGAGTGGAGTGTTCCAATTTTTTTTTCCTGCTTTTGTATGCACCTTCTTCATTGTTATTTAATGACCTCCTTTTCTTTTGCTTCCCATTTTCCTCTTCCAAAAAGGTTCTTCAGCGACTGATTGGTGGAGTTTTAGCTATAGTACTTAGACCTCGTGAAGCTCAATGCCCGCTGGTTCGGACTATCGCTCGAGAGATTGTAACTTGCTTGGTAATGCAACCTCTTATGAATCTTGCAAGCCCTGTGTAAGTATACAGATTACTTGGTCTTGGTTTTAGGCCTTTTTTTTTCTTATAGATGCTAATCTTCTAAAGAATTGAAATTATTTTAGGTGCAACATTAGAACTAGAGGAAAATTAGAATTAAAAGTAAATGGTGTTGCTTTGCTCAAGGCCACAGTCTAAGAATGTGTGCACTTGCCTCCTAATATTTGTGATGCAAATAGCACCTGGAAAGTTTATAAAAGAAGGGGAAAATCTATTTCTATAAGCATGTCTATTTGGCTTGGTCCTAATTGGAGTAACCTAGACAGTTTTACCAGGTAAATAGAACAGAATTTAGGGGGGTCTAACTGTCAGGGGCAGTTCTGTAATTTTCAGGGGTAATTTTGTGACTTGTAAAGTTTACCAGTCAACTTATTCACCATTAAGGAAGTGACTTGCTAACTAGCACTAGCTATGGTGCGCCTCCCTAGGCACCTCCTTATTAGCCTATATATATTGGTTGTAATTCCCACTTTTGGAGAATTATTTGAAGTGAATGAATTGAGATTTTTCAGCCTTCAAGGTTAGAGATAAATGAGCCAACTTGATATTGAATAGGAGGATTACTATGACTTTAGCACTTGGTAGTTTACCAAAGATGAAAATGAGGTGTGATGCTAGGTTTGTTTTCTTTTTCTTAAACCTACTCGATCCTTAGCTCCTTCATGTTACTCCTCTAAAACACAACCTGTCCCCAATTTTCCATTTTCCAACCTATCAAATCTGTCACAACTTGTAAGCCACAGTACTAGGGTGCTGTAATTGAAGATCCTGCATCAATTTGGAGGTCATAGGAAAGAAGTAATATGAATTATAATAATGAAAAATTGGATCTTTTTTTTTAAACTCTCTCCTAACAAGCTATATTATCAACCATTGTTGCTGGTTGGACTGTCTGATTGAAGAAGTGGTCATCAACTGCTATCCTCCACCAAATGATTCATCTTTCATGAGTTGATTAGTTTTCAAAGTATATGTTGCTATGACCATCCTGATTGGTGTGTTATCTGCAAACATGTTATGATTGCTTGTGTTTTTCTTTTTTTGTATGTAATATTGTGCGGATTAGATAAATTTTTGGAACTCTTTAATGTTAATGCATACCTTTGTATACTGAATGATATGGTTATGCTTTATGTGACCAGGTATATCAATGAGGTACTTGAATTGATTTTACTTTCCATTAAAGATGATAGTCCAAAAGATACTGTTGGTGATCAACCTGCAGAGAGTGTGCATAATGCTGACTCTACCTTGAGAAAAGATCCCTCTGTAAATAGTCAAAGGACTGGAATTGTTGACAACAAAAGAGACTATCAAGGAACAGATACAACTTTGTCTAAAATTGATGATTGCGGAGAAATGTACTTGGATTATGACTCACAACAAGACCATATGCAGCCACATCCTGCAGAGTGGGCACGAATGCTAGAGGTGGCGACCCAGAGAAGAACGGAAATTCTTACACCTGAAAATCTGGAAAATATGTGGACGAAAGGAAGAAACTATAAAATGAAAGAGAAAAAAAAAGTTAAAGCAGGGGTTCAGCAATCAATGGCAAAGAGTTTAGTTACAAGCATTGCAACTGATTCTAATTTAGGAAAAGACATGCTGATGAATACCAATGTAATCTTTAAAGAAATGGATGAGAAAGCTATAGGGCGCCTAACACCTAGATTGAGTCTAGATACTTTAACAAGTCATGAGAACAAAGATGGGAGACAGTCTACTCAGGATGGTAGCCAGGAATTGTCTTTTGAAGGCGCACATGTTGGTGGTGAATTGGAGAATGCCGGCAATCTCTCTTTGAATGAAAAAAGAGGTGGACTTAAGAGATCCAATAGCACCTCTGCTCTAGAAGCCCTGCCTGATAAAAATAATGCATTTACGGGAGATGGAGGGGGATCCATTATCTCAGAATTTTATAGCCCAGATTTTCATAGGAGTCCAGATCATGCTGTTAAGGTCTCAAACATGGTAGTTAGTAGTGAGGGACGTCACAGTCCCAAGCTGAAGTGTCGGGTGCGTTTTCTTTTCTGAGTTACTGTGAGCCATACAGATTTTGGAACAATTAAATTATCTCTGGATTCTTTGTGCAATAAGGGATTTACATTAGAGCTTCTTCTTGGGCCTTGCTCTTTACCAGTCATCATACTTGAATCTAATTCATTTATTTTACATCTTGTATATCCATGTCATTACAGGTCATGGGAGCATACTTTGAGAAACTTGGGTCAAAATCTTTTGCAGTTTACTCAATAGCAGTGACAGATGCAGAAAACAGAACTTGGTTTGTGAGAAGAAGGTTTGCTTCTCATCTACAGATGACTTAAGGCTGCTAGTTTTACTAAAAGTTTTGCTTTTTCTCGATCCACTCCATTTACTATTCTTCATATTTACTGCATTGATGTTATTTCTGTGAAAGTTCTCGAAGTTTCTAGATAACTTGAAGCTATTTTGCTTTTGCATCAATTTCCATCCTCTTCTGCAGATACAGGAATTTTGAGAGATTGCATAAACATCTGAAAGAGATCCCAAATTACACATTGCACTTACCTCCCAAAAGGATATTCTCATCAAGCACTGAAGATGCTTTTGTTCAACAACGATGTATTCAGCTTGATAAATATATTCAAGTATTGTCTAATCTGTACTCTGAATTTCTTATTTAGAATGCTTATTTCAATTTTCTGCTTCTTTAATCATGTTGCATTTCCCAGGATCTCATGTCTATAGCCAACGTTGCGGAGCAGCATGAAGTTTGGGATTTCTTAAGTGTTTCCTCAAAGGTAAGGATTCTGTGGAAACTGAAATTTGTTTCTGTAGAATTTAGCTGAACTTATTGTACCCCTTTTTTTCTTCTTTATACTTCCATTTGTTAAATTAAATGACTCTGAATTTCTTTTTTTCTGTTTCCCCCCCTTGAAGAATTATTCTTTTGCGAAATCTTCCTCAGTCATGAGAACCCTGGCAGGTATGTGGGTGTGTTCTTCTATGTTGCTTCATCCTAACTTCTTATTGAAACTACAATTTCGCTGCTAAGCACCATCTTGTTTATATGGTTTCTCTCTCTCTCTCATTGTCTCTCTGTCACAAATGCACATCATGTCTGAATTGTTTGAAGACTATGCATATCTTGGTGCACATCAAATTTCTTGTCTTAAATTGAATCTTTTGTTTGTTTTGTTTTTATTGTCCATCAACTTGAGGATATGCTACAGAACATGTGCTTTGACCCCTATTTTGCAAACAAGTAGTTTAGTTTTGAAGAGAGCCATTTATTGAAGACCTCTATAACCCTTTCAATCTGAATAGCAAAATCATCTCAGTTACTGTTTAATGCTGTGGATCCTGAGTGAAAGCTATGAGTATTGTTTCTTGTCTATCCCCTCTGCTAAAAAATTTTCCTCATTTAATTATGTAATTTAACTTGACAGTCAATGTGGATGATGCTGTGGATGATATTGTGCGGCAATTCAAAGATGTTTCAGATGGCTTTATGCGTAAAGTTGTTGGTTCAACTTCCCCACTCGACGAAACCAATTCCTCAATCTACAACAGGAACTTGTCCTGGCATTTGGATGATGTGAATAAACATGTCTCAAGGCAGGATACTTTAGAAACTGCAAACAGCTATTCTGAAACTGAAGAATGTCATAATCAAGGAAGCTATGACCAGAAGGGAGTTGGATCTACTGCAGAAGCCAGTGGTTGTCATTCAGTTAATGAATTGAATGCAAACGGTTTTCCTCCTCTGGTGTTCAAACATGATGAGGAGTCACGGGCCTTAGGTTTAGAGAAAAAACCTGTATTAGAGGAGAAAAGTGAAAGGATTAACCATGGCGTGTTTTCTGTAGCAAACTCTGCAATAGCTTCCAGTCATATGGATGATCCAGTTGGAATGCCACCTGAGGTATTTTAAGTTTGGTTATCTCTAATTTATCTATCATTTTTTTCATGGCTCATGACCTTTTGCTGCAAAGATAATTTGGGCTTGGGGCATCTCAAATTACCTGATTAAGTTGATAGAGCATAATAATAGTTTCTTCTTGTAGATTTGCTGTTTCATTTTACTATTTTCCTACAAGTTAAAATAAGCATTGCCTTTTCAAGACTGGGTGATTCATTTAGCTGACTTCATTTAGTTTGGTATCAACGGTTAGTTCGGTCAAGTTCCTTCTCAATAAACCACACACAAGAATCTTATAAACATATAGAGTACCACCTTCTACTCCCCAGGTTTGAAATATTTCTTGCATTTTTGGTAGAAGATTTCTGTCTCCCAAATGTTTTATATCATTGGTCAGCTGAGTTTATAATTTTGCTAATGAACTTTTTTTGTTTTGGACACTTTCAATTGAAGAAACTTGTGTTCTAGGCAAAACTGTTCAGGTAGATTAGCTAAAGATACATCAAACCTGTCAAACCTAAACAGATTGAATGATCAGCTTCATGTTAAAAATTGTTGAGGCTGTTGATTATTGATTTAAAGCTGAATGAGCATTTTATGAGATCTATTAGTAGTAATGGAGGTCTTCGAGGAGTTTACATTGTAAAAAAAAAAAAATCAAATATATAAAAATTGGTTCCAGGAGTTGAGGATAGCAAGATTAAATAGTATTAAGATAGAAAAGGGCAGATGTAGGATTAAACATGTTAAATAAATACAGTCGGACAAGGGCACTGAGACATCACAACCTAAAGGAGAATGTTGCTAGAGGTGGAAATGTTTTGGGTTAGGGACATGGGAATCGAGTAAAATAACTGCAACACTGAATCTGTATTTTATGAATGATGATGTCAGACATTGCAGTCATGTCACAGTGTTCAGATGAGACATTCCTTTTCTTAAAATGTATACTTTGCCTTTTGATTTCTGAAGCTTGTTTTAATTCACAGCCTAGGGAAGTTTGACTTTGGTATTTTTGCAGTGGACTCCTTCTAATGTAAGTGTACCTCTGCTAAATCTAGTCGATAAGGTGTTTCAGCTTAAAAGAAGAGGCTGGCTGAGGTGAGCTAATTTTTCTCATTAGTTCATTTATTTCTAGGAAGTGGTGTGTATGCTATTTATAGCAACCCTTGTCCTTTCTCCCTACCATATATTTGTGCATGATGCACCAAACTGTGGAAGATAAGAATCAGATGAAATATATAATAACCATGTCATAATTAAGGCTTTAGCTATAGAAGATCTTCCATGCATGGACTGGAATTTGGGAAAGAATCTCAAATTGTATTCCATTTGAAAATTTTGAGACATTCCTAAGCTGAGTTTGTGCGATTGTCTTCATTGAACTCATGTCTCCAATGAAGTTTGGTTATCCTCGATTTATTTGAGCTAGGAAATTTAAGTGGATATTTGGTGAATTCCAGAAGGTTACATTTAATGAAATTTCAATGCTCGATAGTTTTTCTGTGAAAAGTTGTTTTACCTGAATATAATATAATCTTTCTCCCTTTCATGGTATGAATAATCTTCCAGAACCTGTTTTTCTGGTTATTGTGCTACTATTGGTCAGTCTTTCACATGTGATCATCTTTATTAGCACAGAAGACAGGTCTTTTGGATATCAAAGCAAATACTGCAGTTAATAATGGAAGATGCTATCGATGACTGGCTTTTGAGGCAAATTTACTGGCTTCGGAGGGAGGACACTATTGCTTTTGGGATTCAATGGGTGCAAGATGTAAGAACTGAACCAATTTTTTGTTTCTTCATTAAGCTTACTGCACAGATCTTTTCCCAACTGTGTACTTCATTAAGTTTACTGCACAGATCTTTTCCCAACTGTGTACGTGATTGTTATTAAAAAAAATTACTTGGCATGATGCCCGTTAATTCCTACCATCTTCAAGTTTTCAAGTAATGAGAGAGGTGTTTATGATTGGCTATTAAAGTTTTCAAGGTTACTCTAGGCTAGCTTTGTGCTTGTTTGGGCAACCAGCTTTACAGCATAAGCCTGATGAGGGCTATCTTAGGAGTGCCAATGTGTTTTTGCTGCCATGCTTGTTGCATCCCTGAGACCTAATTGTAAATTAAATTGTAACAAAGATTCTGGGTGCCTAAACTGTTGCCCAACACATGCGAGCGATACTTGGTAAAAAGAGTCTTCATTGGTATGTGCTCCAAGTTGCCGAGGCAGGATTACACTTCTGTTTGATAGTGAACATGTTAAAGCCATCCAAAAGTAAAGCATAGATGTGGCTATCCGAATTAGGTTGTGTTTCTGTTAAGTTTAATTCCACAGTGATGCTTTGTCACTGGTCTGACTACATGTTAGTTAATGCCTTATCCGGGTTTGTGTGGTTAGCCCTCATCAAGGCATCGTCTGATGTTGAGATGAATCGATTGAGACAATTTTTTTTTTATTTTAAATAAGTTATGAACTGGACTATAGTTTGACTTCTGTTGCTCTCTTGTTGATCTTGATCAGACTGACTGACTGTTAAATTATGTTATTTTCTTATAATGAATTACTTTCAGATTCTCTGGCCAAATGGCATGTTCTTTACGAGAGCAAGGGTTGCACAAAGCAAAGTTGACGATGACCAACTAAATCTCATACCTTTTCAGATTAGCCAACTGAGTGGCTGTAAGGTCTCTAATAAGGGTTCATTCGAGGAACAACTCGAGGCTGCTTGTAGAGCAAGTGATATCAAAAATATGCTCTTTGGTGAGTATAGTTTTCTTAAACCATTGATACTTGTATAATCTGAGGTCCTTTTACTGGTCTTGAGTTTGGCCTCATTGTCACCATGGATTTGTTGATCATCAGCTCTTTGAGAAATTTCCGAATGGTTTTATTTATTTATTTATTTTGTTCTAATAACATTGACTTGTTTTTTTTTTTCTAATTTGGTAGTCATGTGATACTTGGATTCCACACAAGTCCATTTCTGATAGCATGTTTGGTACAGCATGAAGGGGGGATGAAAATAGTGGTTAAGAAAATTAGGAAAGTGCTAGATTATTGTACTTACTTTAACTCATAAAGTTAGGTTTTAACTCACTTGGGTCCCTCTCATTTTTTTTTTCATTTCCCTCTTTTTTTGTTCTTTCATTTTCATTTTTTTTTTTAATTTTATCGTTCAACATTGAGTTTGTATTCAATTTTTTTTATTTCATCCTTCAATATTTAGTTGATTTTGAATTGATATTCATAATTTGTTTCAGTTTGTTTTCTACGATGTTATTGTAGTTTCAAACAAAGAACTATCTTTTTGTTATCATATAACTAAGTAAAAAACAGTTAAGATAAAAACAAAGTTATCAAACCTAGTGGAGTCTATGACCTAGGTCACGGGGTGGCGGGTTAAGCAGCAAAAAAAGAACTATCTTTTTGTTATCGTATAACTAAGTAAAAAACAGTTAAGATAAAAACAAAGTTATCAAACCTAGTGGAGTCAATGACCTGGGTCACGGGTTTGGCGGGTTAAGCAGCAAAACCCATACTGATTCAATATGTCGCTTCTCAATATATATATTTTTTAAAAGGTGTCATCTTGATTTTTTTTAAAACCAAATCATGTTTTTTACATGTCGTTTGAGTTGTCTTTGGACCCGTTAATCATGTCGAGATAGCTTTCGCGCGGTTTAATTTTTAAACCGAGGGCTAGGAAAAGAGTCGGGAAGGGAGGTTCCGAGGTTGATCCACTAGGCCGGGTTTAATAACAATGCCAAATAGTTTCCCGCGTTGAAAAAGTTTTTGGATTTTTTTATCCAACCCATAGCTTAGCACGAACATGCAAACTAGTTTTAATATAAACAGCTTGGAAAACAGAAATTTGTCCTCTCATTCCTCACTCTATTTCTCAAGAGAGTAAAAGTTGCATGCATGTTTTGCTACATGTTTGTATTTTCAACAAAAGCAAGTCATAGAAAGCTGTGTTTGTCTGATTTTGTTGGCAATAGTTTGTTGGAACTTTCATTGTTTGGATACCAAAGGTATAAGTTGAGGGTGTAGATTTTGTCTTCCAATTTTGGATGAACAGACTCTTCGCTTCAGAAATCTAGAGTTGAGTTCTTGACTACATTTATCTAGAACATAGTTACAAAATTTTCCCTTCTGTCAGATGGAGCTCCTGCAACTTTAGTCAGCTTGATTGGAAATAAACAGTACAAGCGCTGTGCAAGAGACATTTTCTATTTCACTCAGGTATAGTCCTCTGTACTTTTTATGTTATGGGTTTAGGCGCTGTCGGGGGGGGGGGGGGGG
>Ga0307517_10009438_pt1 | contig 13822 bp, 5 predicted proteins | sample 23_EM_MG_FD_194515 | JGI IMG/M metagenome (GOLD analysis project Ga0307517, IMG submission 194515) | Populus trichocarpa ectomycorrhiza microbial communities from riparian zone in the Pacific Northwest, United States - 23_EM | ecosystem: Host-associated > Plants > Roots > Unclassified | place...
CTTGGGGTTATTTTAAAGGAAGTTGATTAAATCTATATATTTTTATTATTTTTTCAGATTGCTTAACATACATATCATAATCCAATCATCACTTGGTTTACGGTTTTTCCCAGCAAATCGACTTCCTTTTCTCTTTCACGATCCAACAAGGGACTCGTTGCTTTAGACTTGTGATCAAACGCTAGGGCATACGGAGCACCACCACCACTTGGACGAATCTTATGCTTAAAAATTCTAAATATTTCTCCATTTCCGTATTTTCGAAAGAGGCAGACCAAAAATAAGACTCCATCTACAATCACTAGTGATATTATTGTAAATGATCCAAGTTTCAAGAGAATCAGCAGAGAAACTTTCCTAATAATTTCTCCAAATCAATTGACCATGCATGCCAACAGTCTCTTCTAACATGAAGAACATTAATTTCTACTTAAAAATGCCCATGAAAATCTAAAAGATATATGCTTGATGTTGCTATTTATGGGTCCAATTAAGGGCTCAAGCCTTTTCCTTCGCACCTTATGAAATTGCCACGCCAATGTATATATATATATACACTCTTTACTGATGCAGAGGATAGAAGACAAGGGAAAGGAAAATGGCTCATACAATCTTGGAAGCTGATATGGTTTGTACGTGAGAGAAACTGCTAAAACTTTTATCCATGGCATCCAGCAATGCTTCCTTTTTGTTTCTAACTACTTGCTTGACAAATACATGTTTAGATGGCAGGATATTTATGCAATCTAAGATATCTTTTGTTTTTGTTTTTGTATTTTAAAAATACTTTTTAAAAAATTAATTTAATTTTTTTTTTATTTTAAATTTTTTTATGTTTTCATATTGTTTTGATGTGCTGATATTAAAAATAATATATGAAAAATAAAAATTCGGTTGCAACCCGTTGACTTTTATTTTATTATTTTACTAAAAAAACATCATTTTGATTTTAAAAAAAAAATTAACCCAGACAATCCGGTCATAACCCGCAATCAGGCCTAGGACCATATTTTCGTTTTATTCTTCCAAAAGGGAAAAGAAGAAGGTGTTCTATCCTATTTTACAAGTTTAGTATTAATTATAATATAATTCTCTTCTCCCATCTTGACTCTCTACATTAACTTGACAAGATTTACAAAGACGTTCGTACTGTGGATTATCACTTTGGTTCTAGTAATTGAAGTGGCACTGAAGTAATTAATCGAGGAATAAAAAAGCGAATTCTCACAATCAAATTTTCCTTTCCGATCTACATTTTGAAAAAAAATTTAAGTATGTTTTGACTTGAAAGTAATTTTTTTATTGTTTTTAGATCATTTTGATATACTGATATAAAAAATAAATTTTTAAAAAATTAATATATTTTTTAAAAATATATATATATTTTAAAAAGCAACCTCTATTACCAAATAAATAATTTACATTTTTCCAACTGGGTCTTAAATTCATGCCATTTGTATGGTAATTAGTTGACTAATTAGAAATTTATTTTTCACATCTTTTGGCTTCAATCTCATCAAACGTAGATGCTAATGCATGTATCTGTTTTTTTAAAAAAAAACAATATAAAAACCACTTCGACTATTGAACTCTACATAAGAAGACAAATAACATTGGGAAATAACAAAAAGAGAAAGAGTCCAAACATGTAATAGAATCCTTTCACCAAGGACGAGTGTTTTCCCGTGCTTCACGTTTGACTTGCTTCACCAATTTTTTATGCTATTTTTTTTTTCTTGGTTGTTGTGATCATATTTTTCAGACTTGACAGATCTAAGTTGATGATGTCAATTGACGGAGTCCATCGGCTCAACTTATGTATTTCGAAATTATACTGTTTAGATTTAAAGTATTAATAAAAATATATATATATATATTTTTAAATAAAAATCTTTAAAGTTTAATGTATCAATTTCAAGATTTATTTAAAAGCAAGTCTAAACCAAATTAAACTTTAAATCTACAGGATGGAGTTTAATAACTACCGACTCTGTCAACTAACAACATGAGACCTTTGTATGTTTCTCCTGGCTTCCACGACTGTACAAAGAGAGAGCTGTCATGGCATTTCCACGTTGATGGTCAGTTATATCGGAAGATTCGGATATTGTTTTTTAAAGTATTTTTATTTAAAAATATATTAAAATAATATATTTTTATTTTAAAATTTGTTTTTAACATCAACACATCAATATTATCTAAAATACATAAATTTTTTTTTTAAAAAAATCAATATTTAAAAAAAAAAAAAACACACTTCTAACCATAAAAATAAACGTGCTGGTCAAAAACACCAGGCGGCAGATGTGATGGTGATAGATGCATTATTGTTGCTTGTTCTTCTTCTCTTTCCCTTCTCTGAGTTAGAGTTTGAATGATTATTTTTTTTTCAAAAAGAAAATACATGTTGTTTCTTGTCCAGTAATTGGATTGCATGGAAACAAATAATAATCTCCTCTCCTTTCAATTACCATTTTCACCATCAAATCGAACAACACGATTCAACCATTAGCCTTTCATTAAGTTTGACTAACAAGCCTTTGCAATGTCCTCCTATTGAAAAATCAATCTTTCACGCCGAGGAATCAGTTGTTAGATTAATACTAATAGGTTGTTATACGTGGCATTGTTATATTTATATAAATATATATTTATTATTAATAAAAATTTAATTTATTTTTAATATTCATGTAATATTATATTAATAAATCTAAAGTAAATATAAAATCTATGGGACAAAAATACTTTGTAAAAAAAATTATAAAATTATTATAATTATGAGATTCATATTGCATCAAAACATTGTTCCTAAAATGTTCCTAGATGATATTCTTTTAAATACTGGACATTCATTAGAGTTGTAAAGACTGTTACATATTATGTATTTTCCTTTATGAAAAAGAAGCAGTTGTTCTCATAAATTGAGGTATAAATGATACCTATAATTAATATGTAAGTATTTGTCATAAGACATGTACATTGAACCAAGAAAAATCAAGTAAGGACTTCATTGAGTTAATTTCTAAAATTATCCTGAATTAATATATAGATATTATTCAATGAACAAATTGATATTTTATCAATTTATAGAGTTATTCAAATTTCCATAAAAATAGTAAGTCACGTGACAATTCAATTGAGAGTTATTTTTTTAAGAGATTGTATATTAGACAGAAAACTATTAAAACACAGAATTGGAGCTCGCACTCTAGGCATAACAATTCCTTTCTCTTAAACAGGGATTTATAAAATTTCTCACGGGTGGTTTGTGTGAATTACCATTGGAGACCGAAATTTTGGACGGCTTGTGGTTTGCAACAGCTTAGCCTTCAAATAATTATTCAAAGCAAAAAACAGATCAGATATTTGGGTAATAAATTCCTAAACAACTCTAACTCTATTTAAAGGGATCATAAGGAATTCTGAATAATTTTGTTTTATAGTTTCCGCTGCGTGTATGATATTCAGGAATCCAACATCAATCTTATAACATCGCCTTGGGGCAAAGCCAAAGTAGGCTAGCAAGTGCCAAACCCTATAAAAAAACAAAAAAAAATGGCCCCGTGTGTGTGTGTGTGTATAAATAAAAAATGGCAGAGCCAATTTTTTTTTTCCTCATTGTCTACTAAGCAAGTATACAATTTTTTTTTCAATATCAATCATTAACTCGTTAATACGAACTTGTCAAGTTAACAATAAAATTTCAATTCAAATACATAACCCAAAATATAAAAAACTAAAATTTAAAGTACATAAAACCGAAGTGAAGGTAAAAATAAACAACATCATCAAATTTGCACCCTTCAATGTTTCGTGGAGTGGAATTCATCTATGATTGAATCTGAATTGATATCTTCAGCAATCTTTCGTTCAATGTACATCATCATAGAATCCACTAAGAACTCCTCTTTTATTTTATTGTGAGATACGTTTAACATGCTTCATATTTGAAAATGCTTACTTTGTGGTGGCAGTAAAGACATACAAATTCAAAATAAAACGATCAATATACAAAGTCAAATGATTTGTTGTGATTTATTTGTTGTTTCAACTAATTTGAACATGATTTGAAAATGATAGACATACTATGAAAACTCTCATGATGAATCACATCAATATGGTAATGCTCTAACTAAAATCTCAAATAATATATCTTTTATTTATTGAAATCTTCAGGACAAAGATTTTCAATAAACTTGCAAATAGCATCAACTTTAAATGATTTAAAATTGTTCTTGGATTCTAAAACAGAATTAAATACAAAAAGTTTCATAATGCTATCACCAGATCTAAAATTTAACTCTCCTAAAAAAAAAAAAACACTATTGCTAAGTTAAATTTATCATCATAATAATATTGATAAACATGAACAACTTTTTGTGCGAAGCATCCAGATATACTGAATAGTCCCTGGGAACTAAGAATTGCTTACTTGATCGAAAGGGCCATTGTTTATTCGTGAATGACAGACACTAGAGAATTAAAAAATAATTGTTTATTTATAACATGGTCAAAGAAAATTCATCTAGTAAAATGCTTGACCGCTGAGAATTGATCTCTAATATAAAATGCCCTCATTGGTGCATAGAGATGTCGTCCATAACATCATCAATTGCTAACTCAGTTAACAAGCCTTTCATTTCTTTTTGTTTGTTTGTTAAATGATCAATCTCAGACTTATTTCACAAAGGCATTCTATAATTTTTATTTACAAGCTCAATTAACAAGCCATATCATCAATTTTTTTTAATGTTATACAATCTAATAAATAATTGACCTCTAATATGAGTTATTGTTGGTTGAGAACCATTATTAATCTCGGTATAATCTAGTAGGCTAGCCAAACATAATTGATTCGGTTGAATTTTAATGACATTATTGATCTGAGTTTATATCAACTCAAAGATGATTATAAATTAATTAAATAAAATTATACGATCTAATAAATAATTGATCTCTAATATAAGTTATTGTTGACATCAGCACATCAAATTCACATAGTAATCTAATAATCTAAGTCTCTTTTTTTTCGTGAGTTATCGAGAACAATGTATTTTTATTATTACCCAGAATATCTTTGAAAATGATTGCAAATAACTTCATCAAACAAGTTATCCCACACAACACACCAATACACTCTATTTAATTTATTTGGGCAATCTAATTTGTTTTTTACGATGATTTTGTGCAGAGTTTGTGATGCAAATGAGTTAATATAAAAACGAAGATAAAATTATACCTAACCATTGTCATATTTAACTCTACAAAACCCAAACTCATTGTAATACAATGAAATTCTAGGATAGGGTTTGTAGTGTTTGGTAAACAAGAGGGATTTGACCTCCCCCAGAAGTTTCTACATCCAAAATCAAACAAAACCATATTAGGCAAACCTACCAAGCCACGCTCTTACACGGTCATTACCAAAGTTCCCACGCTTGCATAAATCACACACAAAACACTCACATTAATATATATATATATAATTTTTTTTTTTTAAAAAAAAAAACATCGTCATCATCTCCAACTTTCCTGGTTCCAACTTCCGCGTGACCCAACAACACTCACGTGCTCACATCAAATGCCCACTTTACCCTCAATTAGTAATCGCCCTTCGTAGCTCAAGGGTTTAGCTCATGGTTCTTGAAAGGTTTTTTTTCTCTCCTCTCAGGTCACCTGATTAGATACCCAAGAGAAATAGCCTTGCTCGTCAAATTTCGAATTATAGAGGCCAATATTGAATATTTCTGAATTTATAAGGATTGATTATATAGATTACCAAAGAATGACCAATTATGTCATTTAAATTAAAAGGGTTAATTAAGAGTTTAATATACTTAATTATTATTACTTAATTAAAAGCGTAATATATCGTGGACCCCGCACCGCCCTTCCTCTCTCTCTAAAAGGCTTCGCCGTCAGAAGGATAGCTAACCCATCCTCCTGCAGATATTTTAGAGCTCCCTCTCTCCCTTTATCTCTGCAGCGCAGAATAAGGTGCTGCCCAGCACAAACAGTGGTGATGGGTGCGTAGGTTAAGAAAATTCAAGCGCAAATTAGCAAGAAAACATAGCCACCAAAACTGTGATATGCTTGGTGTACTTTGCGCACGCCCCAAGCCTAACTGGATCCTCAACTCTCTCTTCACTCATTTCCACCTCAACCACCACCACCACCACAACAGTAACAACCGCCTCTCTTTGCACCTATCCGGCTCCTCCACCGCGGCTCGCCGCCACCACTCTAACTTGTGCAGCGCTGATTCAGGCTGCGGAGGAGCGGCGGCGATATGGCACGTGATTCAGCCGGCTGATTGGCGGAGGAGGACAGAGAGGAGGAGTGTGAGAGGGGAGGGGTCGTGGAACGCGGCGTGGGATGGGAGACCGGCGAGGTGGCTCCACCGGCCTGACTCGGCGTGGTTGTTGTTCGGCGTTTGTGCTTGCCTTGCTCCGGCGATCGAGTTCTTGAGTGATGTGAATAACATCGATGATGTTGATCATCAGGAGAAAGAGAGAATTGACGGTGGCGATTTGAATGCGAGTTCTGATGACGCGAAACAGGATAACAGTGACGCTACTGTTGGTTCTGATTATAAAGTTACAGGTTGCTTACAATTATTAATCCATAAAAGTAACAGCACACTCTGTTTTTGCTTTATCCTCATTAAAAAGATTCTCTCTTTTGGTTTATTTGTTAGTGTTTTTTTAATGAGTGATTATGTAATTTGATTGGTTAATTGGGGTTATTTCATTGCATTGATTTTTTTTATATGAACTATGGATTTGCAAAATATTTTTTCAAAAAGACAGTTTGATTTGTAATATCATTACAATAAAAAAAAAAGGTGCTCTATCTATTGGTTGGGAATACACTAATCATTTCCTTTTCATTTTTTCTTTAAAATTTGCCAGCTTTGTTGTATTATGGATGCTGCTTTTCAGTCAATTTTTTTAATTTTGATTTTTTTTTTGTTTTATAATCTTTCTATTCGGTGCAAATTATAATGAAGCCAAGTATAGACGTTAACCTTTTTTTCAGTTTTGCTAAAGTGATCACACAATCTTCTTTATATTGTGCAATGGCCTTTTCTGATATTTCTATCTAGGGCAAATACATGTACGTTTGTGCACAATCATGCTTGATTATGCGCTTTCAATTCATTGATGATGTTGTCGTTTGTTACTGGAGTATGTGCACGCATGCATGTGTTTGCGTTTGGATGGTTAGAATCTAAAATGAGGATGCTGCAGGGGTGCTGGCGGATGGGCGATGTCTATTTAGAGCAATAGCTCACATGGCTTGTTTGAGAAATGGAGAGGAGGCCCCTGATGAAAATCGCCAAAGAGAACTTGCTGATGAATTAAGAGCTCAAGTAAGTGTTGGTGTTTACAGTTATTGAGTTCTTAAGAATATGTTTTACGGTGGAATTCATCGAATTGTTTTTATGGTAGAATTTTCTTGTTTGTTTTGACTATAAATTTTAAACCAACAGATTGAACTGATAATTCTGTTGAATTTGTTTTGCCTATAGCCCCTCATTGGATGATTAGAGTTTGGATTATATTGGGGTAGAATGAGGGTGCTTTTGAAGCAAGTCGTATGTCATCCTATGAATTTTGCAACTACTTAGAACAGTCTAATTTCAATACCGATCCATATTTTGGCTCACACAAGGAATTCAATCCTAACTCAAAATTTCTAACAAGGGAATTGGCTCGATTCAATATAATTAAATTGAACTGAAGTTGATTTCTGTATGTATGGACTTTCTAGATATGTTTCTGAGGTTGCAATAATTTTCCTCAGTGTCTAACAATATGCATAACCAAATTTTGTCTTAACAGGTTGTTGATGAGCTTCTAAAGAGGCGGGAAGAAACTGAATGGTAAGTCTGTGGCCGTTACATTTGTAAGCACTTTGTGGTTTATAAGTTAGCTATAATGGTACTTATGGTTTGGTTTTGTCATGATCAACTTAGGTTCATTGAAGGAGATTTTGATGCATATGTCAAGAGAATTCAACAACCTTATGTATGGGGTGGGGAACCTGAGTTGTTAATGGCTTCTCATGTTTTAAAGTGAGTTTGAGTTCTTTATTTCTTTTATTGCTTCCATTACTGAATAGTTTATACATGTCACGCCCTTGCTGATCCATGATGCCATGTAGACATGGCTCTTCACTTTTTCCTCACCTGTGAACAAAAACCAAAAGAATCAATCCACTTTAGTATAAATATATAAAATAGTTTTTTCCCCAGTTCTTCGGAAAGACTGAAAGAGTCTCCGTCTTAGAAGATGGCCTCATGAAACAGCAAAATCCTGCTTTGCTTCAAAGTTGTAATTTTTCTGGAATCTGCATCTGCATTCATGTTTATGGGTAGGTGTGCGTGCATGTGTGATGTGTACCTGTTGATAGATTATGTGGAGAAATAAGGCTTGACACTCAAGGTTGAATTTGAACTTCTTTCTTTTATGCCACATTAGTGGTGGGTGGGGCAGGGGAACTGTAGACCAATACCACAGCCTTGTTTTTAGTCCACTTTGTTGAAAACTTGAAAAGGCCCCATTCAAAACTGAATGGTGTGCTAATGGGTGATGTCATAGCAAAACAGAATTGTTGTACTCCTAACTAGAGTGCAAAATGCTATCATCACCATTGTTGGACTTGCATGCTGTTTTTGAATTCCAATTTCTTTATGTCTTGCTTGATCTCTAAGTTTGACACACCTCTTCTCTAAACTCAATTTCTCAGGACAATGATATCAGTGTTCATGAGAGATAGGACAACGGGTAATTTGGTAAACATAGTAAATTACGGTGAAGAGTACCAGAGAGATGAAGTCAATCCCATTAATGTGCTGTTTCATGGATATGGTCACTATGACATACTGGAGACCACCCCGGGTCAGAGTTACCAGAAAGCGGACATTTAGAAATTGATGTGGTTTATTATAATTGTTACATGCCTTGGATCAGTTCAATCAAAATAAGAACCTGTCTCAACTTGGATCAGTTCAATCAAAATAAGAACCTGTCTCAACTTCGATAGATTTGCTTCTGCAACCTTAGTTCGAGCAATAGACTTGGAAACTTTTTGTAGGCTCAGGGATTTTTATTACAATTTTTGAATTATAGATCAATACCACAAGAGTTTTCTCTGGATATCTCTTGATGCACTTTTCGTTTACCCCCTCCCCCCATAAAAGCAGCTATTTCTCTGCTATGTAGTAACATGTAATTGAATTGAATATTACATTTGACTTATTGGTTGAAACCGTCAATAAAATAAGGGTTTTCTTTGGTGAGGTTCACACAAATGTCTCTTCTAGCTGCCCAGAGGATAGCTAAAAAGAGTACGCATGCACTTTCGTCAGCATCCAGTAGTTAGGTTGACAGCTATCCCAATTCTCTTGTGTATGCTGATGCCTTTAGAATCAGAATGGTGAGCTTTGCCTCTGGTTAGTGTTGGTCACTGGTCTGTCACGCCTTTCTCTGCTGAAAAATCCTCTCCTCACCAGTCATAAATGTTCTTGATTGTTTCTTCGTTTCTAGTGCTGTTATTTACCAGAAATTTGTATTGGGGTCTGCTACTCTTCGCCAAATTTCTGAAATAACCTGTGAGTGTTAATGACTTGTTCATACAAACATATCATACCTAATTACCATGGTTGACCAGGTTCGGGTCGGATCCTTCCATGTTGTACTCCATGGATCAACTTTTGAATAGATTCGAGATCCAACCAAGAATGGCTCTAGGAAAAAGAGAAAAAAAACAAGTATGTATTAACAGAGGGCTCGTTTATCTTAAGTAGTTTTGGATGCCAAAAATGTCATGTCGTTGCTATTCTGCTGGTTTAAAGAGATGAAAAATCGTTTTGGCCACTGTTGGCGAGTTTTTTTCCAAGCAGTGGAAAAAAAATATTTTGTAAATTATTGTGTTAAGAAATAATTTCTGTTGAAATTAAAAATATTATTTTAATATATTTATAAGTGAAATTTTTTTAAAAAATAAAAGCTAATATAATTTCAAAAACTACAAGAAATCCCTTAAATAATATAATATTTTAAAAGTTATTTTTAAATTTTTAATACCAATATTAAAAAAATATTAGTTTAATATTTTTTTAAAAAAAAATAATTAAAAAAAAGAAAGTTTTAACTGAAAACAAACACTCACAAATCATCACCATTAACAGGAAATCCCACGAGCAATCAAATCTTTTAGGTGCAGATATCACTTCAATTGCATTGACAAACCCAAAATTACCCTTCTTTGTAGGAACAAAATTGATCACAACCTTGACAGAATCAACCCGTATAAAATACTCCTTAGCTGCAAAGTCCCTAACTTTGCCTACACTAAAATTGCCTAGATCAACATGTCCATTAACCAAAACGTGAAATTGAGCATCATCTAAGTCCGGAATGGAAGAGAAAGAGGGGTAAAAATGAAGGCTTACCATACGAGTCCCCGGTTCCTTGACCTCAAAAGCATATTTTGAAGGTGTTTTGAAAATTCTTGCAGTGTTGTAGATTTGGGGATAATTGGGAGACGGGTTCTGGTTGGTGAGCGGAATCGTTTCCGTTGAGGAGAGAAGTGGCGAATTTGGATGGGAATCAGAGATAAAACGACGGTTGTCAATGGTGGAGCCACAAGAAATGAGGTAGTTGTCTGTGGGAGAGAAGGTGGAGAGAGGGGGTGTGAAGAAGAGAAAGAAAGTGAGGATGAAGAGACTTGCCTGATTTTGAGCGTTATGATTGCTAATATTAATGAACATTATCTAGTTATTAATTTTAAAATTAAAAATTAAAAAAAAAATAGCAGTCGATTAGATGATGTTTTCACAATTTAAGAAGATTTTATCCAATTTGGAGGTTAAATCTTTGTTAAAAAATATTATTGAACATAAATGCTTTAACATGGAATAATATTAAAATATTTAAAATAAATAAAAAATTAATTTTAAAGAACTCTCGATAAAATTAGTAAAAAAATAAAAAATTCAAATATAAAACTTTGTTCCACGCATCAATAAAAAAAATATTTCTTATATCTTTCAAGTCCTACCTACAGCCTTTGTCCCACATTAAAAAAAAAAAAGTTTGTATTTCTCTTTCAAAATTTATATATAGAGGCTTTAGTTGATTTATTAAAAATTTACAAAAAAAAATATTATTTTAAAATGATTGTCCTCTACTTCCATCTCATGTTTGTTTACACTTAGTTTTGAAGAGCATACAAGATTTATCATTAAAGACAAATAGTACAATTCTTGTGATAACCATAGCCATATGTTGCACCGTTTAATTCGTGCTTTAACAAGTAACTGTGATTTGATTTGTTCACAATTTTAAGTTTTTATTATCTTTTTGTTGGTATTCTAGTTTTTTTTTATTTTTTATGTTGATGCATTTTTATTTTAATAATGAAATAAAAATAAATTTAGGATCCACCGAGAAAAAATATTTTTACCTGAATTGAAAATCAATTTTTTATTTACACCAAGATTGAAAAATAATATTATGGTGCCTGTCACCTTCCAACACATCACCGCCATACATGTTGCTTCCTCTGCAAATCCGTACATGCATTCACGTGATGATTCCCACGTTGCGTGCATCTATTGGGCGGTTGTTAATATCATATTGCATACTTCACCGTAAGTGACCGCCGCGACTCCTCTTACCGTGACTGCTTCACACGTGGGCCTAATTTTGTCCCCTCTCCGTATTTATTACCGGGTTGGCATCTGGCAGCCAACTCCTCTATGCATTAAAGCTTTAGAGGGCGCTCTGTACTCACTGTTGTTTCTTAAATAATTTTTTATCCTGAAATATATAATGATTATAATTTTTTATTTGTTAAGAATTATTTTTGATATTAATATATCAAAACGGTTCAAAATATATAAATTATATTAAATTTGAGTAAAAAAAAAATTTAAAATTTTTTGGATTTATTTCACCTCGTTAAAAAGAAACAAAAAATAAAAAATTGGACCATCAAAGTACTGCCCCCTCTCCGTATTGATTACTGGGTCGGCAATTTAGCTGCCTACTCCTCCATGGATTCATTAAAGTATAAGTTACTTCTCACCTCGTTAAAAACAAATTGGGGCCATCAAAGTTGCAATATTTATGAAGGAGACACGTGGGAATTTGATATAGTTGTTAGGAGCCCTACAATGGAAACCAATGCTCGATTTCATGGGCTGGATTGACTCGTGGGTTGGCATGATATTGTTTTAATTTTTTTTTAAATGAAAATTTATTATTTTAAATAAAAATTCAAAATAAAATTAAAATAACATCATTTTGAATATTAAATATTAAAAATTTATTAAAATTAACTAGGTTAAATCTCACTTGAATTTAATTAAATTAACTAAATTACCAGTTAAATTTGATTGAGTTTTAACCAATTTAACAAAAACAAATCCAGTCTAGTTTATGTATCCAAGTTAAATAGATATGCTTATAGGTAGACCAACCAAATTAGTATGGGAGTAGTTGTTGTGGTATGGATCTCTACACCATTTTATTCGTATTATTTGAGAAATTAATTTAAAATATTCCGCTAGAACATCATTACTCTAGGAACTAAAATAATTGTAAATATTAAGAAGATGAAAAAAATAAAAAGACACGAGTCACTGGATTGGTGACCAACCATGATCTCAAGACTCGCATTTTTTTTGAATTTTTTTTTCAATTAATTAGTACTTTTATAAAACAAATCATAACAAATAGACAATGAAATCCTAACTCATTCTAAGATTTTGTTTGTTATTGTAGTGTAGTATTGTATTTTTTAAAAGTATTTTTTGTTTGAAAATATATTAAAATATTTTTTTAAGTTTTTTTTATTTTTATTTAATATTTTCTCATGTTAAATAGACTTTGAAAAAGCACATAAATATAGTTTTGAATGAATTCTTTTCATTGAATTCTAACCTGTTAATTCAATATGCTCTTCCCGCTTAGTTTAGCTGTACTCTAACAAAGCAGTTAATGCAAAGGCATTGTTTGGAATTATGGTTAAATTATAATTAAAAAATATATCTTTTTAATTTTTAATTTTTCTTGTGTTTATAAGTTGTTTTAATATACTAATATTTAAAATAAATTTAAAAAAATAAAAATATATTATTTTAATATATTAAAAAAAACACTTTAAAAAATATCTGTTAACACATTTATAAACATAGAAAGATACCCACTAACCCACCCATGCTACATATTCTAGTGCGGGTAGAAAGGGAGGCAAGAACTGCATTGCTATACATGAATCGGTTTGACTTGATACTTACAATAAGTGCATATTTTGTATTGTATTTAACCTCTGTTTATGTATATTTGAAAAATATATTTATTTAAAAATAATTTTTTTATGTTTTATTTCGATACAATGATAATGAAAAAAATTAAAAATAATTTATTTTAATATATTTTAAAAACTTTTGAAAAATATTCATACTAAACATGCACTTGGACCTTTCACCAGGCCTTCTTCTACGCTGCCAGGAGTAGAGAGGAGGTTTTTCACTCTTGTTGAGAAAGAAGAAATGCCGTAGCTAGCTCAGCTTCTTGGTTCTTGATTATCCCTTCTCGATGGGTCCGAATTCTTCCCTGAATGTCGTCGGGTATGGAAACCGTCACAAGTAATCTGTACACATGTGTCCGCCCCTTGAGTGAACAATTCGAGCTTATTTATTTTTGTATTTTAAAAATATTTTTTTAAAAAATTAAATTAAATTTTATTTTATTTTTGTTTTAAATTAATTTTTTTTTTAGTGTTTTTAGATATTTTGATACAGTGATGT
>Ga0307517_10009439_pt1 | contig 13821 bp, 7 predicted proteins | sample 23_EM_MG_FD_194515 | JGI IMG/M metagenome (GOLD analysis project Ga0307517, IMG submission 194515) | Populus trichocarpa ectomycorrhiza microbial communities from riparian zone in the Pacific Northwest, United States - 23_EM | ecosystem: Host-associated > Plants > Roots > Unclassified | place...
ATTGTGCCCTTCAATTGTTTATTCTTGGCTAAGAGTTTATTTTTACCACAGCCCCGTCTGGCTTCGATGTAGCGATGATCTTCTAGGCCATACAGGGAGAGAGTCCGGGACTTGTATTCATTTACAAGAGGTCCTGCTTTACACTTGCGATAATGCTTGATATCTGTCATAAGGTTTCAAGACTAGAGAAGTTTATATAAACGATGAGAGCTAATATTGTTGGCATAGTTTTTAAACTTGATCCGGTTCAAGGTTTGGGTTCCGGGTTTTGACCGGGTCACTGGATTACCCGGGTCAATAGCTATTTCAAAAAAAAATCAAAACGACGTCGTTTTAGTAAAAAAAAAAAAGTCAACGGGTTGCAACCGAGTTTTGCCGGGTCGCCGGGTCATGACTTTTTCTATTTTTTCTTCAACCCGGCCCGGCTCCAGCCCCGGGTCGGGCGGGTTCGGGCCGAGTTTCAAAACTATGATTGTTGGAATATCTCTATTAAGGTATGACCTTATTATTGCTTTTATTATTCGTTAATTAAATTTAAAAACCAACTTTATTTGGCTGCTCAAATGTTTTGCCTATGCATGTAAAAAGTGAATGTGGCAAATCTTTGTCTTCCAAAAAGAATGCAAACTTGTAAAATAATTATTAACATAGCTGTTATGCGAGAATGTTTTTGAACATAACCTTGCAAACTTGTTTTCTCTAGCAATGAAATTTAATTATGAACTGAAAATTTAATGTATATATTTAATATAATATATTAAGGATTATATGCATTAACATACAGTTTAAAAAATGATAATAGTAATTAAAGACTACTTCGTAAAGTTGAGAAATAAATGTAAGTTAAGATATCTGATTTTGTGTTGTAGGAAGTCTTTTAATTTTTTTATATTTAATTATATGTAAAAACAATAATAATCTAAATTCCATTGAAACAAATTGATTTGCTAGTATAAATCTTTCTTTTTCTTATTAATATCTTTAATTCTAACAAAAAAAAAAACTCTAACATTTTGTTTTATGTAATTTATTTAATAAAAATAGAAAACAATAAGAAGACATACTAAAAGAGGACAATTTAAAATAATATATATATATATATATATATATATATATATATATATATATATATATATATATATATAAAAGACAATGTTTTGTGCATTGTCATGGAAAAGTTTTTGGCAAAGTCATTAACCCTAAGGGGATTAACTCTAAAACCTCTCGACCTGACTTCTTACTTAACGTAAGTTTCAAATTAAATTATATAGAAATTGACTTGATATGACTTGAATTACTTGGTAAGTCTAAAAATAACCTGAATAACTGGTAAAAACCTGATTTGTCTTAAAAAAATCAAGAAAATATAATTTCTTTTTAAATATTGAGAAGACAACATCTTGAATTAATTTAGATTAATTCTAGTTAATCCGTCAAACCTATGATACGGATCATAAACCTGACTGAGTTTAATAACTTCATGTTTTTGAAATAATTTTTATATAATTTATTTGATATTAAAAATAAACGATTGTAGAAAAGCAACCAAATAAAATTCTTTTAAAAATACAATCATGATAGGTTATACAGAAAGAATATTTGCTAATATTATAAAAATATTGTTATAATTTTATTTTAAAACAAAGTAAAAATTAAATGGTATTTAATAAAATAATATCTAAAACATATTCTTAAGTAATTTAAGAATGAAATAAAATAATATATCTAATATTTTTTAAATTAATTAATTTCAAATAAATTAAAATTAAATAGAAGAAAAAAAAAACAAAACTAAAAGCAAGCTGGCATGTGGGTATTTTCTTTTAAAAAAATATAGTCTCCTACATGTCCAATATTTGATCATTGTAGAGGTGACCAACAAATTACTTTGGGGATTTTTGGACCCTAAAAATTAAAATTTAACATATTTTCATTTAAAAATACTAGGAGTGAGCAAAAAAACCGATAAACCGAGAAAACCGAGAAAACCAGAAAAAAAATAACCGAAAAAACCGAATAAAAAAAACAGAATTAACCGATTAAAAAATCACAAAAAAATTCTGGTTCAGTTTGATTTCGGTTTCTAAAGTCTGAAACCGATTGAACCGAACCGAACCGGTTCAACCAGCCAACACTTAAAAAAAACAACAACTATAAATAGAATGTTTTCTAACCCTAAAGTAACATTCACCCATCAGCCGTCCCCCCCCTCCCATCCCTTCTCTGCATATCTTATTATCTCTCACTTTACTCTCACTTTATTCTCCGCATTGATTTTTCTCCCCTCCCTCTACTCTCTACTCTGCTTTGATTTTTCTCCCCTCCCTTATGGATTTGGTTCCTTTGGGTTTTCTTCGGATCTTAGTTCTCCTGTTGAGTCTGTAGTTGGCTCTACTAACGACCAAAGTAGAGGACTATCAGGTCCACCAAGAAACCCCCCCCAATTTCTATTCCATCAAAAAATCCCATCTCTGACATTAGTCTCCACCAACAGCAGCAGTCCCTTGCTTACTAGAAGTTGCAGGCATGTCAAATAATTTGTCAAACAGTGCCTTAGTGTACTTTCACTTATTTCTTTTTAAAGATAGAAGAGAGACTCCTACTTTTCTGATTACTAATTGAGGCCTATGCTTTGTTTGTTTCTTATTCAAATTTTAGCATCTGAGACGACAAGTAATGCAGCAGCAGGGTGTTTGGGGAGGGCAAAACAACATTTTGGGGACTGGAGTATTGTTTCCTCAAAAGCCACATTAGACCCAGCCAGTGATCCAAAACAGAGGGAGGAATATTACTAGTGTTGGTAGAGGACCATTGGGTTTGAACCGGTTTGAAAGGGAAAAAAACCGAACCGAACCGAAATTAATCGGTTTGAACCGATTTTCGATTCGGTTCGGTTCAAAAAATTAAAAAGAAATTCGGTTTGGTTGTTTATTTTGGTTCAAAACCGGACCGAACCGGAAATGCTCAGCCCTAAAAAATACCATTAAAACGTTAATAAACTAATTAATCAACTAAAAAAAACCCTAAAATTGGCTAAACACAAAAAAAATAAAAAAAACTCTCTTAATTCTGATGTATTTTTTCCAGCAATATAAAAGTTAAAAAACATCTCAATGACATTCTTCTCATTAAGAGAAACATATTGATATCAAATTTGAATTTTTTTATCAACAAAATCTCAATAACTGATCACTTTCTCTTTTTTCTGTTATTTTTTAGCAACTCACTCTTTCTCTCTCTCTCTCAAACCTAAAGACTAAAAATAAACAAAATAAAGTTTTGGACCAAGACATATAATTATCAAATTAAAAGGGACCCAAATAAAGGCAATTTTTTTTCTTCAAAAAGGCATTTTATTGAATAATGCTGAAAAAAAGGGTTCAATTTTTTTTATTGTTAATTGGAAAAAGCTTTGTACCATGATTGAATGTTTGAAATATCAAAGGACCGAAAAGTTATAACTCAAAAAGTAAGAGGATCAAAATAAACTCTTTGCTCAATTTTTTTAAACTACCACTTTTTTTCTCTTTGTTTTACACTTTGGTTATCTCTTTTTCAATTTTATCCCTCTTTATCAATTCTTGATAAATTAGTCATATAGATATAAAAGGATGTAATTAAAAAAAATAAAGTTTAAGAACTAAATTGTAAGAAAAAAACTAATCTGAAAACACCATATCTTCCAGTATTCCCTGTAATACAATGTTTCAATAAAAAACAAATTGATGGAAACATAAACTGAATTGGAGCCATTAAAGGAAAGCATCGTGGAGGCGTGGACATCCACTTGAATCAAGGACGGACCTTAGATTCTTCCTTCAGGAGGAGGAGGATGATTTGACAGTTTAACAAGATGGCGTCACCCACTAACTAGCCAAGCCCATCCCTGATGAATACCTACACGTGTCCGTCCTTAAAACCTCCTGGGTTCTCCACTACCAGATCCGGCTTCATTTCTCTAATCACTTTCAGAGAGAGAGAGAGAGGGGGGGGGAGAGATAGAGGGATGAAAGGTAAAAAATAAAAACATTTATGTAAAATCACTGAGGGTGAATTAGTTAGTTATAATTAAAAAATAATTTTATTAATATTAAATATATTAAAATTTAATTAACTTTTTAAAAGATTATTAAAATGCATATAAAAATATTATAATATTATTTTAGCTTTTCTAAATAATATTTTCCATGTTATTATAAGGACCCGGAATTCTAAAAAAATTTAAATTTTAAAACTAAATTACAGCAGAACACTGCAAAGTACAAACAAAGGATAAGACCTGCTACTTGCAGAGCCAAACTCTCTCTCTTGCTCGCTCTGTCTCTAAACAAAACAAAGAAACAAGCCAAACTCTTCTTCTTCTTCTTCTTGGTCTCAGATAATTAGGGTTTCAGTTTTCCAGGCCTAAAAACTCCTCTACTCGGTCGGGTACGCTTTCTTTACGCTCTCTCCTTCTATTTTGATTTTCTCTTCATTTTGTTTGTGTTAACTCTTTGGTAACTGAGCAATGTGAAAGGAAATTTAAAGAAAAGAAACCTCAACTTCAACTCTTGAATCTTCAATTTTTTTTAAAATTTTTTTTTGGGGGGAGGGGGTTATTCATGTCAAATTTACTCTGATTGAAGAATTTACCATTACTTCACTTAATTTAGCCTGGGTAACCTAAAGCAAAGTTTTTTTTCTTTCTTTTTTGTGTTTTCCTGGCTACCTGAAACAAGCTTAGGTTTATTTTTAACACTCGGATTTGTTTTTTTTGTTAATTTATGCTGCTTTCTTTAATTTCTTGTATTATGTATTCAGCAGTTATGCTGAATTTTATGTTCTTTCCATTGTGGGTGTCACAGTGAAACCCTAATTTGGCGGTGAAAAGCTTGAAATTAGGTTTTTTTTTTTTTTAAAAAAAAAACTTGTAAAGGATGGTTGGTGGAGAGGGAACAAGCAATGGCGAGGGTGCAAAAGAAAGGGTTCAGCACTTAAATATGGAAGCAATGGACAATGGGTTTGGAAATGATGGTGGTGATGCAAGCTCTGGGGGCAGTGAGGGTTTTCGAACTTACAAGAGACGAAGGAACATGAGGTCAAGTTCGGATAGTAAAGGTCAAGAGGATGGGAAATGTTTTATGGAAGCTGCTAGTAGATTGTCAGACCAGGTAGCTCACAAACCTAGGCCATCCATGCCAATTTTTGCTTATGCAATCTCGTTATGTATTGCCTTGTTGCAAGTTACTCCTATCATGTATGATTCTATAGAGAAGATGCATTTTAATGTTTGTTCTGTATCTTTTATCCTAGTTCTTTGATCTAGCTAATATGTGGTTTCTTGCAGACCATAAAGGATGATGATTCACGGGGCCATCTTTGTGGGAATCATGCTTCTATGAATCGTTTAAATGATGTTTCACAGAGGCAGTGGAGAAAGTTTGTCCTTGACCACATGTATCAATCATTAAGTAATGATGAAAATGGCATCCAGGGGTGCTTGAGGGGTGCGCTTATGATGGCAGTTAAGATTTATGAAGCTATTAAATTGGATGTGCTAAATGCATAGTATTGTCATTCGTGTTTCTTAACATAAATTGGATGTGCTAAATTTTGTCTTTCTTCAGGAGTCTGGTTACTGTAATGCAGATAAGTCACCTTTGATGGGGCAGATGGCTAATGGAACTCACAGTACAGCTAAAGGGCATGCAGGGGTCTTGTCAAATGGAGCTTTGGATGAATCACGACATCACAGTGTCCCTGAGTTGTGCCAGCATGCTTTCCTTAGTATTTTACTGTCAGAAAAGTTCACCTCTCTCTGTAAGCTACTGTTTGAAAACTTCCAAGGAATGAAGACTGGCAGCATTCTTAGCCTGAGTTTCATAGACAGAAGGATGAAAGACGGAGCTTATGATCATTCGCCTATGCTTTTCTGTGAAGATATTGAGCAGGTAATTTATTACAATCCTTCCTACATAGTTTGATGTTACTATTTTGTCTAGTGTGTTACAATGCTCTTGCTGAAATCATTGTTGAGTAAGCTTTATGACTGGATGTCTGGTTCTTCTAGGCACTACGTTGCTTATGTGCCACCTATGTGATTTCAAAAGCTAAGTGACATCATGTGTTTTGTATGAAAGTTGAAGATGAATACAATATTATGCACCAACAAAAGTAATTATTTGTTTGATATTTTGTGGTCTGTTATGTAGAGTAGTATCTTTAAAATCTCATTTTCTCACCACAATGTTTATATGATCTTATATCTTAGATGCATCTGTGTAAATGAATTCCTGCTGCCCTTGTGCAACCTCTACCCTCTCCTATTAGTTAACAAGCTTTTGAGTGATTTACTAAAGCACTAGATCACACACAGTTTGGGGATCTTTTTGGAGTTGAAAACTATCATACCTTTATCTTTATTGCTTTATCTCTTGATTAGTTAATTTTTCTCTTCACCCATTGTTAATATGCTACATGTTGATGTCAATCATTTTTTTTTTGTGATTTACATAGTGATTGTAGTTCGTTCATCTTAATTGGTTATTCATGCTACTACATGACATTCAATTACTGGTCTCGTTCATTGTAATGTTTTAACAGTCATTCAGCATGCATGATTTCATTTCCATTTCTAGTTATCAGAAGAAAATGCAATTTCTATTTGTTGTGCCATTCATTTAAACCTAAATAATCTTTTCAGTTCTGGAGAAAGCTTCAAGGTTTTGGTGCTGAATTAATCTCTCTTTCAAAGAGCCTATCAGACATATCAAAGACTTGCTGTAATGAACGGGTAAGACATCCAACATGTAGATATTTTTCTGGCAGACTAAGAATGTGGGTTATGTGCTAAATGCAACTTTTGTTTCACATTTCTATTTATTGTTGTTTCTTAATACACTTTTATGGTTCCCTTTTAACTTAACTGAAAATCTTAACTGTGATTTCCAGGTGGGAGGATCAGTACGCTGTATATTTGAAGATGAAAAGCATGGGGTAATTGTTTCAAAATCACAGCAGTATAATTAGTTTCCTAATGCTGGCATTAGAAATATGTACCACTTTTAAGATTGATTGTCTTTCTGATTATAGTTGGTTCTGATACCTACTTAAACTTTTGTGCTGCAATACAGTTCTGCACCAAGGGTTCTGATTCTCATGGTCAACCAGAGCAAAAGGATGCTTGTTGTGTCTACAGAGTCTGCAGTTGTAGGCGTTGTGGGGAAAAGGCAGATGGGAGAGATTGTTTAGTTTGTGATTCATGTGAGGAAATGTACCATGTCTCCTGTATTGAGCCTGCTGTCAAAGAGATTCCCCCCAAAAGCTGGTACTGTGACAACTGCGCTGCAAGTGGTATGGGATCCATTCATGAGAATTGTGTAGCGTGTGAGAGGCTGAATTGCCCCAGGACCCAAATTAATCAAGCTGGTGATGAAATTGGTTTATCAACTCAAGAACCATTCAATGATTTTGAAGAGGCATCAAATTTCAGCACGAATAATGAGGTTCAGCTATCATCAGAAGGGACTGAAAACATACGCATCTGTAAAATTTGTGGAAGTCCAGTGAGCAATGGAGAGAAGATAAATATATGTGATCACTCTGAATGCCCTGGCAAGTACTACCATGTGAGATGCTTGACAAATAGGCAGTTAATATTGTATGGCCCTCGTTGGTATTGCCCTTCTTGTTTATGCAGAGGTTGCCTCACTGATAAAGACGATGATAAGATTGTTTTATGTGATGGCTGTGATCATGCATACCACCTTTATTGCATGATTCCGCCACGCATTTCTGTACCTAAAGGGAAATGGTTTTGCAGGCGATGTGATCTGAAAATACAGAAATTACGCAGGGTAAGGAGGGCATATGAGAAATCCGAAAGGTATGTGAAAAAGAAGGGTGAAGGGGTTAAAAAGGAATGTGAAAACCGCAAGAAACTGTACAAGGAAGGTGGAGAAGAATCAGATAAAGGTAGAGAAGGAATGGACATGCTTGTAACTGCAGCACTAAAGTGTGAAGTCGGCTGCCAATCAATTGAAGAGTTGAAAAGCACATGACATTTTCAGGAAATTACAAGATAAAAATTCATGGTTTTAATCATTGATCATATTGATTTTGTATGTGTAACTGATGTCAAGAATTTTGATCCCGCCGCCTTCTGGGGAAGAATATTTTGTTAGGCTGTAAACTTAGGTTTTGCTGACTTTTGGATACTCGACTCTTGGCAGGGCATGATTCTGAAGGCTAGTACATTTACTGGTTGGCAAGTGCCAAATACAGGACATGGAGTTACAAGGATCAGGGAATATCATTAGATAAGCATGTTGGAATCGATGTTTTTAACAGTAACATCTCGTTCATTTTGTTCCGAACACGGTTCATTATTTTTTGTAAGGGAAAGCTAATCTCTGTCAGTAATGTTGTAAAATTACAAAACGCAACCGAATTTCAAACAATCTGTGCTTATAATGAGAAGAGAACATTTTCTTTTGTAATTCAATTTCTCAACCCCCAACCAGTGTATGCATGCGTACTTCTTCTCTGGTGAGCATTGATGTTTATCTCATCCCCAGGTGATGTTTCCTTGCCAGGCCTTTTCTTTGCTTCTAGTGGGTAAAATACCACATTTAAGATTATGGTTCTATCATTAAATAGCAATGGGTTTTTTAACAATCGACACGCAGTCCTAGTTGTAGCCAGAAAACGAAGTTTAAGTTAGCGTTCATTGGTACATGATACAATTATTCGACTCCCTGTTCTATGAGCAGAGTATGTGTGACTTAAGCCACCAGGAGCAAGAGCAATTGTAGGGCAAAAAAGAGGAAATTGCTGAATTTAATTTATGGCAGTGCTGTCTTTTTGAAACTCCATTACCCAGCTGTTGTAAGCACAACATATGACTTCACAGCCTGAAAAAACCAGATTTCTTTGCTAAGGCTTCGAACTCCATACCACCAGGATTTCGAGCCAACATGCACAGATCTTGTTCAAAGACAACGTGTGAAGAAGCAATATTCTCTGGTGCAACAGGAAGAAGCGATTCCACGAATATCACCTTACCATTACTTGGAAGAGCTTCCCAACAGTTCTTGAGTAGTTTCAGCCTTTCAGGCAATGCTCATCGCTCCAATCATGAAGTGTCCACTGCAAGGTACATTGGTAAATCAACAAATAAAAGAATCAAACACGAAGATCTTATGTAAAATAGATATTTTGTAAACCAAAGTCTACATCTTGGGGGTTGCTATGAATTATTTCCTATGAAGTTCAGGGTAGTCAGATTTCACTAAATTTCCTTTCACTCACATCTTGACAAACTTCAATCTAAGAACACGTAGATAGGGGTAAATGGAGATGATAACCCAGAGAGGCTTTACCTTCATGAAAACAGCATCTCCATTTGGCACACTAACAAACATATCTCCCCCAACATGCTCCACGCCTACAACATAACGTCTTATAGGAAGTTAAAGCTGTCCATTTCAGAAACAGGAAGGCAAGGAGAAAACAGAAGGCAAAAGAGGACCACCTCGTTGTTTGGCCCCATACTTTATAGAGCAAATTGCATCAAAATACAACTGGGATAGAGCCTTACTTGTACAGTGCTATTAAAACAAAAGAAGGCAATGGTACCTGGCTACGAAGGTGCATCTGCTAATACATGGGGCATATCATAATTTATGCCCTCAATGTGAGGATACTTGGAAGTGATAATGTTGAGAGTATCTCCAATTCCACCTCCAACATCAACTAACACCTCGAGCCCATCGAACCCTTCGTAAATATCAAGGATTTTCTTCATGATGAAGGGAGTGTGGTTTGGCATCGCTTGATTGAATACCCTATTGAACCTATGGTCAGTGCCTGGATACTGGAAAGCTGTCATTCCATAAGCTCTGTTGAATGGAACGCCCCCTTCAAGTATAGCATCATTAAAGTGGTACCTGACAGACCATTGAATCACGTCAAACCTCGCGCATTCTGATCTCTCCCTCTCTTAATACAAGTCTAGTTGTAGCAAAAAATAGCCAAATTCTTTGAATTGAACTCTTCATTTCTCGTGTCTGATTGAGGTCACATTGTACCCAACCGACCCATATGATTATTTTACCATTCAGAATTTTCTTTATATCCATGAATTTGTTAAAGCAGTAGCCTACTATTTAATAGGTCTACCTCATGACAGGGTACATGAGTGTGAAACTCTTGCTTTGATGCTACTTTCTTATCTATTCAGGAGCTCTCAGTCTTGTCACACTCCACATAACCGTTCTCTTTAGTGCTCAAGCCTGATGAATGACGCTGCTTTCACCTTTTTACAAGCTGTGATGCACTGTGCCTGTCATCTTGAGCCTCCTTAGAATCATCTGGCTGCAGATGGAGCATTTGGGGAAATTGAGCAAAAAATACACTATACAAACACAAAAATGGAACTAGAAGCTAAGCACGTCAATAGGAATACCACCTGTCATGATAGTACTAGACTAGGACCTTAAAATGAATCACTCTCCCGGCAGCCCAAGTGAAGGAAGTAAAAGATGGCCACAGATACTTTTGATGTTGGAGCAACATTATGTTTCTCTTTCTTGGAAGACTGAGAAGACGAATTTGCCATACAATTCAACAAGATTGTTGAACTCAATAAAGGGGATGAAAGGAAAAATAAGGACTCACTCAAGCTCCAACATTTAACGTTGAGATTGTTTTCGATCCAAGCAAATTGCCAGGAAGATATAAGCAAAGTCAAATGACAGTAATCTTAATCTAAGTCCTGATATGACTCGCAACAATCTTTAGATAGGAAACTTTCTTGTTTTCACCATTTGATGACAGGTAGTGTCCCATGAATCTATTTTATTTGAAAGTTCACAAACAAAATGATCCAGAAAGGTCAAGCCACCGAAATACAAGAATGTACCTTTATGGCTATTGCTCTAAGGAAGTTCTCAGTTGCACTGTCATGATATGACTCACAACAATCTTTAGATAGGAAACTTTCTTGTTTTCACCATTTGATGACAGGTAGTGTCCCATGAATCTATTTTATTTGAAAGTTCACAAACAAAATGATCCAGAAAGGTCAAGCCACCGAAATACAAGAATGTACCTTTATGGCTATTGCTCTAAGGAAGTTCTCAGTTGCTCTGTCAGGCTCCCCAAAGTTCAACTGTGCTCTGTCAAGGGTGACCCATGCCTGAGAAGACCACAGGCAAAATAAACAAGAGAATAAATTTAGCATACTTTGAGTAAATAGTTTCTTAGACTTCACTAGAATTGCACTAAGAATTATCCTAAGTTATGCAGTACATGTAGCTCTTATGAACTCCATCTTACCACACTACATGTGACTGCATTTTAACAAACCTCGATGTAGCAAAGGATGCCCTAGATTTATGAGCGAAAGGAAAACAAAAATTACTTGTACGGTACAAGAAAAAAAGGCAGATGGAGGAAACTTTTCTAGGAGAAAGAAAAAGTTCAGAACAGGAGGTGGCAACTGTCAAAAAATTGAGTCTAAAACATAAAAATCCCATGAAAGCTAATTCAGGGGAAATATACCGGAGCAGTGAAATATTCAACCAGCAAATTCATCGAAAGAGATACAAAAGGAAAATTAAATGTTTCTAGAGATAATATAAATCATATCTTAAAATATCAACTTACAATTTAAGTTATTGGATATTGAATTGGTCCATTTGACATGGTATAAAAGCCTTAATGACTAAATAATTACGAGTTGCTTAAGCTATTCATTGAATTGCTTACTTGACAGAAGCACCATAAGAGTATAGCATCGTCATATCTCAGCCCATGAAGGTTCCAACTCAGTTGCCCCTGTCAAATAAAGTCCAAATTAAATTAAAGCTCTCACCAGTATATACACTCAGAAAATTGTAATAAACAATGTCACGAGTTGCTGCCTTCAATGCCATTCCATGCAATCTCCAATTCCAATCAAAACTTGTGCCTTTTGTTCATGTAAGACTGCATTTTCAGGCATCAAATTAAGAGCAGCCTTCCACTTCCCAAGTGCTACACGGTATTTTCCATCATTCAAAGAGATAGCTCATACATAAAATGCCACCACCATCATGTACTTAAGCAAAACAAAGAAAAGACTCGAGCCTCTTGTACAATAAGAAACTCTTCTTCAATTTGCCAAAGCAATCCACTGAAACAGACACAAGAAAATACACGCCCATACAGAAACAGGTGCCATCAACAGAAATAAACACGAGGAAATACATTAACTTAGCATTATCGACATAATCTCTGCAATGGCAAGAGTTGGAAAAAACTAATAGATTAACACCAAGTAAAACAGCTAAACCTTACTATTATGACCGAGCAAATCACTGAGACTCCTCACTGCCATTCCAAGTAGTAAAGTAGGTAAATATATCAAAAAACCACATATGCTTCTTACCCAAAGTGTCCAAAAAACCACAAATTTCATATCTTTAGAAACACAAAAGCTGAAACAATCACAAAAAAATAAATAAATTCAATAATAGCATAAGTTCCGCACATATCATGGTGTTTCAATAATGAACCAAATTTTGCACTTAAAAAAAGAAAAGAAAAAAAGATTGAGGGACGGAAATATCTCAGCTAGCTGGTTGCCTTGGGCTTGAAACGACTCGAGGAACCCACTTGCTTGCCACCGGTGGCGTGTCTTATTGATGAAAAGGGAGGTTCGGGTATTTTTTATATGGCTGCCAAAGGCCGCTTCCAGCTACGACCTGCGGTATTTCACCATATATAAACCCTCATTTCCTCTTCTTCTTCCTCACAAAACTGCCGCTCTTCTCTTCTTAAATCTGCAAAAAGCGACGTCTCCTCCCAAACCCTTGCAAAACTTCCATTCTCATGCTTCCATTTCTGGACTGCTCAACTGCTAGAATTTGTTTTATAGAATTTGTTTACCGGTGTAAAACCATATTTTGTAAAATTTATAGTTAATACAAGTTAAAATTATAAGCAATATAACTAATAATAAATATATTTTTTACAAAAAAAAATAATATAATAATAATATTAGTATGTATACTAATTATATTTTTAAATTTGCAATTGATATATATATACATGCTAATAATAAAAATAATTATGCTTAAATTAAAAAAATAAAGGTAAAATATAGTTTAAAACTTATTGAAAAAATGAATCATTTTGTTCTTAAGATTTTATTGATCCTTATTTATGCAACTAATATATTTGCAATATGCTTATCAAGATTTCAACAACACCATCTTGATTTAGATACACTTATAAATAAGATTTTTGGACAAATAAAATTATATAACTCATATATTTCTCAATGAACCTAAACTCTAGATTTTGGAGGAAAATCAAAGCATAAAAAAAAAAAACACTAAAAATAAGGTGAGAAATAATATGTTAGCCATGAAAAAATCAAGTTAGAAACTCTTTCTTCTCCCCTCACCAAAAATGAGGTAAGAAAGAGTATGTTAAATATGAAAAATTTAAGTTAGAAACTCTTTCTCCACTCCTTTATCTAATGAATTTTAAAAGCTAAAAGGTTGAAGAATTAATAAGAATTAATTTTCACCATTATCAACTTTTAATTAGCCATCATAAATCAAGAATTAAATCTAGAAAAACTAAGGGTTTTTTTCAGATTAATTTCTCATTCACCTATAATTTGTTTAATTAAAACAAATTTTCAACAATTCCCCACATGAATGGAAATTATCTCACCAGTTTTAGAATGACTCAAAGATTTGTTGATAGATACTAATTTAGTAGATTACTACATCAGGATAGGTAGCTTTTGACTTTGAACATTCCTTAGTGAAATACTATCGGATTTACTCG
>Ga0307517_10009440_pt1 | contig 13821 bp, 5 predicted proteins | sample 23_EM_MG_FD_194515 | JGI IMG/M metagenome (GOLD analysis project Ga0307517, IMG submission 194515) | Populus trichocarpa ectomycorrhiza microbial communities from riparian zone in the Pacific Northwest, United States - 23_EM | ecosystem: Host-associated > Plants > Roots > Unclassified | place...
CCCTCATTATCAACAACTCTAAGAAAAAAAGAGCAGAAAATTGAACTCGGCTGCAGGCCATCAATAAAACCCAAAATCATTAACAAAACAGTACATTTGAAGAACATAAACAAACACTAAATGATAGGGTGAATCAGCATATGTAGAGTATACCCAAAAAACAAAGAAGATATTAGAGTAACACAAAAGAAACGATAAAAGATAAGAAATAATCAAAAACCGAAAGAAGGAAGTACAAAAACGAAATAATATGCAGTGATAATTAGGGAGGCGGTTGAAGTTCCTTACATGGTATCTTGAAATTCTCGAGTGAGCTTCAAGGACATAGTACTACTGTTTTGGGAAAAGAGAGAGAGAGTCCGTGTGAGTAATCAAAGTAGTTTTTTTTTTAGTTTTTACCACTTATGGAGTGAGATGAAAGTAGATAAAAAGAGAATAAAGAGAGAGGGAGCGATGCAAGCACTTGTGGGAAAGCAGAAGTCGAAGAAATGGAGAGGATGGTGCAAAGACAGATAAGTCAGAGACAGAAGAAATTAAAATAAAAGCAGATAACGCAATAAGCACTCTGATGTTGAATTTTGGGCCCTTTCCAAGTCTTTCAATCAACAACAGCTACACAGTACATTGATATCAATGAATGCATGAATAAAGAGAGAGAAGATGTGTGAGAGAGAGAAAAGCATACAAAACGACAGAGAAAGCAAAGACAGCCCCCCCAAAAAGACACTCGAATCAAGTGTTCGTGATTTCATTTCATTCCTAAAATTTCGTTCTCACCCCACTTTTTTTCTTAAAAAAAAAAAACAGAAAAGAGAAATAGTACTCCAGTCTCCACTTGGATATCAGATTCTTTACGTTGTCTTTTTACCCCCTTGCTTCTTTTCCCTTTTATTGTAAAGATGGATTCCCATGCCCTCTCCGTCTCTCCCACTTGGTTTTTGCAGCTCACACGCACATGAACCTTCATCTAGCCCACACGGTTTTTATACTTATCTCTACAAACAGTTCTGCAAGATAATGTGGCCTGTTGATGTCACTCACAAATGAGACAAGGCCATAGACCAGACGATAGCCTCAGATGAGGACCCTTTTTTTCTAACGTCTACTATCATTAATTTTTTCTTCTTAATTATAATTAAGATATTAGCTGGGATCCCGACTATTTTTGTTGGATAAGTCGTAAATACTAAGACTAAGCATCTCCGTCCTTCCGTGATGTTGGGAGGTCGTATTGATTTTTAAAAAATAAAAAATATTTTAAAAACTTATTATTATTATTATATTTATTTATTTTGTTAGAGAATCAAGTCATCGGTTTTACGGTGATTGTCCATGGATAAGAGATTTCAAGTCCCTCTATCGCACCTTATTTTCTGATTAAAGATTTTTACAATACTAAATTAAATTCACATCAATCATCATCGCACGAAACATGATATTTTTTTTTTTAAAAAAAAAAAAGTAAATTGACATTTTAGATTATAGACATCTGTAATTCATTTTCGCTCAAATTGATTATTGATTGGCTGCTCGTAGTGGCTACATCAATCCAATCAATAAAGAATGACGTGTGCCATGATTACTTTGTATAGTTTTCAAGTTGTGAATTGTTGAGTGTATTTTAGCATTTTATGCTGTTGTCAGAATTTAGACAAACCTTTTTATAATCAAACACTATTTTGTGTGTGATTATGGTAATAACGAGTAATGAGTGTGCGAAATCATAAACTATTTTGATTTTGGGCAAGAAAATATGCTATCCATGTGGTATTAAGCTAAAAATAATTGCAAATTAATTCATGCATGGTCAATTTATTAGATTGTTATGCAATGTAAGAACATGGTCAAAGAATATTAAGCTAAAAATAATTGCAAATAAGAACTTGAGTTTGCCTATCAAACAAACTTATATTCTTGAATGAATCAATTTATTCAATTTTTAATTTATTAGATTGTTATGCAATGTAGGAACATGGTCAATCCATAAGTTGATTATTGGTTGAAAAAAAGCCATGGTCATAATTTCTAAATAAAGGGAATTATAAAATATATTTTTTCAAATTTACTGAAAAGATAAAAGATAATAATATTCTTGATTTCATTAAAGCTTAATCCCTAATAATGCAAAGTGAATTTTTATTTTACAAGAATTCTCCTTCTTTTATGCTCGCTATGATAGATTCATCATGATCACCTTCCCCATCCGTGTCCTTTCGAAACAAAGGAATGAAACCGCGCCCACAAAGACGATAGCTATGCTAGCACGATCAACAGTTCCGACTTTGTTTCGTTTTTTTACAGTTATTCCCCGACACAATTCTTCAATTAGGATGTCCTGAATGTTTCTTTCTTTCCGTGCCCTTTTCTGGCCATCTAGAAATTCTAACTCAACTGCCCCTCGCCACCACCGCCAAAGCCATGAAACCACATTCTTTGAATCAACCATAAAAAGCCACCGACTACTACCACATGTTAATCCCCACCGGAACCACCACTGGAAGCTGTCTCCGCAACAGTTTTCACCCTCTCCTGCTCGTGACCGTTCCTCTCCTGGCCAAAGCCACTCCTCATCATGACCTCCCTTGCAGCAGCATCATCGATCTAGGTGGCTTGCTGTTGTCGTTGATTTGGGAATTGGTGGCGTGGATGATTGTCAAGGTGGTGAAGGCTGGGTTCGAGTGAGGGACGATCTAGGTGGTCGCAGTTGATAATGAAAAGAACGATGACTCATTTATCTCATAAGACAAACAATTAATTTCACAAACTGGCAATGGTAAAGCTGCGATCTGCTAGGAACATCGTCCGTTGCAATGGATTTTTCACTGCTAACCCTAGCTAATAGACTCTCCATTAAGCATTAGTTAAATCTATTGGTTATCATGCCTGCTGTATGCTATCGACAGCATTCCAATTTAAGTTTTAATGAAAAAAGAAAAAATAAAGATGCTGATCACGAATTATTATTATTTTTAATGAAAAAAGGAGCTAAGCATTTTTTATCACGAAACTTGTTAATAAAAAATAAAAAGATAATGCCTTTTTTACTAAAATTAATTTTAAAATATATGAATTAATAAAATATAACAAGAATTGCAAAGGCCAATTAAAGGTTTAAAATGGTATAAGTTGATATTTATAATAAAAAAAAAGTAAATATAGATACATGTATAAATATTTAATCCGTATAGGTTATAAAGAGTTGTGCTTGTTAACGGTAACGTAGAGGTAATAAATTATGGAATAGAGATTCAAGCGAAGACAACGAGACCATTTTTAAAGTTGGTTTTTATTTAATTTTATTACAATTAAAATAAATATTTCAAGAGTTTGAAGGCTTTAAGTTTTTGAGAAAAAAAATGTATTTCTTTAGTCATAATATTCATTTTTTATTTATGCATTTTTCATGTTTTAACAGAACATGTCACTTATATTAACATCATGATTTTTCAATAAAAACTTAATGTAATTAAAATAAATATTCACAAGAGTTTTAATAATTTAAATTCATGACAAAAAATATATTTCTTTAGTCAAAATCTCTTATTTCTTATTCATTTATTTTTTTATTTTGAAGAAAACATATTTTTTTATTAAAACCATATTTTTTAAATAAAAACTTATCATGAATAAGTTTTTAGCACTTGTTTGGAAAAAACAAAACAATAATTATTTCATGAAAATTATATACAAAATTTATAATAACAAAAAAATATATATTTTACTCTTCTTGAATATTCATGTGCAATATTTTTAAGAAAAAATTATATATTAGATTTATATATAATTATTCATAAAATAATTGAAAAAATTATCATATAAAGCTCTAATCTCATTTAAAGAAAATGATATAATCAAGTTATTTTTTAAATGTCATCTTAATTATTTATCTAAATATAATTTTATTTTAAAATAAAGGCTAATTAAGTTAATGTAGCTCGTGCATGTTTGGACTTGCAAGGCAAGGCAGGCGCCTCTAGCCTTAAAAAAAATGACAACCTGTACATGACTAGGCTTCAAAGAATGACTTGATATGTTTAGATTTATAAGATCAAACTCCCATGTCTAACCTTAAAAAACAAAGAAGTCAAGTTTTAACCATCTAGGTGGTGGCCCAATGATAAAAGTTTGGGACCAAGAGGTTTGCTCCTTCTATGGTCTCAGGTTCGAGCCCTGTGGTTGCTCATATGATGGCCACTGGAGGCTTACATGGTCGTTAACTTCAGGGCCCATGGGATTAGTCGAGGCGTGCACAAGCTGACCCGGACACCCACGTTAAACTAAAAAAAAAAAAAAAGTCAAGTTTTGTTTGGCTAAAAGGTTAGACCTACCAGCTTGGCATAAAAGGAAAATCTCAAGTGTTTTTATGGCAAATAAAGTGTCATTTACTAAAATATTGAACTCTGAATTGAGATATGAGTCTTTGTGATTCCTAAAAATTATACTTTAACTTATTTTAGCAAAAAAAAACACTTATAAAAAATCATATAAACCTCAATAATTCTATTTTCAACTCTAAAACAACCTTCAATTAGTTTAAAAATCAAATAAAAAAACAGTTATGGACCTTGATTTACTTTCTTCCAACATGGTTAAAGAGAAAAACCGCATATATTCAACTTCATTTCCAAATACAAACTTATTAAATCAAATTCAACCTTTTTTATTATTGGTAAGTGGCAAACCAAAATTTTTCTCCCCTCTCCCTTCTCTAATGACTTCCTTTTTTTTTATTAGCATCTAAGGATCAGAACATGAATAAAATGAAGTTTTATGATAAAATATCAAACAATTAAAACCATAAGAACAAAAATATGAAAATAAAAAACTTTAAGGATCAAATTGAGTTTTTCATACAAACTTCAAGGATCAAATTGATTTTTTTTCAACATCAATGAACTGAAACACGAGTGGAAATAAAGTTTTAGGACTCAAATATACGTACAAACAATATATAATGAAATTAGGTTTGTCGTAGTTCATTATTCAAAGCGATGGAGTAATCTAGTGGTAAGGAAACTTATAATTTATTAATAAAATAATTCAGTTTGATGTTTCGTAGACTGCAGATTTTATCCTTCAAGTTTACTCATCTAATTAACGAGCTTGTGTGTGTTTTTATCATAGTAACTTCCAGACACCTCTTTCATGGAAACGGAGCGTTTTATAAAGGATAAGAATCTCTTTTCGCTTTCTCCTGTCAGTTGAAAAGACAAGTAGTAGTCCTTGTGGAGATTCTAAAATCATTTCGGCCCCAGGAGTGTTACTGTTATTGAGTGCAAATCTATGTCGAACAGATACATTGGAATGGGCCAAGCCCATCTTTTCCTGTACATATAAAATATGCTGCTTGCCAACATCTGTCTTTTCAATTTTATTTCTTACAAGATGTTAAACCCTGCCGAGGTTGGAAAATGTTTTTGAGCTGAGAAGCATGTAAAACTTGGTTGGATTAACTTTCAAGATTTTTTTTTTTAAAAAAAATGATATTATTTTAATAAAAATAATTAATTCATATTTATCAGATGACTTGCTTATTGACATGATGATTCAACGATTTAAGTTATTTCTCGAGCTAATTCTCAGTAAATATAATCTATGCCATAGTTATATTTCTCATTTTGTTTCCCTTCCCTTAATGACATGTAGCTATATTTTCACCTTTCATAGACTCTCAAGGCAAAACTGGAGTATGGGCGCCGAACAATACTGAGAAATCTGCGTTGTCGGAGTTTTTCATTTTACTGTGTAGCTTAGTGGCTATAGCACCAAACTATCACCCACCTCATCCAGGTTCGGGACATGCTTTTTGAAGATCACGTGGTACATCCACTTCACCTAATGATGGGGTATAGAAACTTCATTTGGTTTTGTTTATGTGTTTTTTTAAATAAATAAAAAAATTATTTTTTTTAGTATTTTTAGATTTTTTATTAATGTCAAAATTATTTTAATATATTTACATGAAAAAATACTTTAAAACACAATTAACAGCGATATCAGATGAGGAGTGATGGGATGTGAATTTTACTCCAAACCGGAAAAATGAACATGAGAATAATAATAGGCATGCATGGCTACCACGAGTTTTGGGCATATTTTTGGACCATGGAACCAAGTAATTTTCCTGTCTTGACTAGTCGATGAAGTATCAGCATATTTGTATTCAGCGTTTGCGCTGCTTTGTCAAGAGAATTTTTTGGTTTCTATATATGCTTTAATTTTATTGTGAGCAAATCAAAAGGATTTGGTATACAACCAATCGTATCGCATATTACGGGACCTCAGATGGACATATATACCAAATCATGAAAGAGCCCAAAGCTGGCTTGATGGCCTGTGGCTTTAAAAAATTCTGCACATATCTTCAAATCAACTCAGATTTCTGGGAACTTATTCTACGTACATTGGAATTCAATTTATAGACATTTTTAACTAAAAAGATAATATTCGGATGAAGGTACGTCCATACGCCACGAAGACTTTCTATAAGTTGTTGCCTGACTTGTCTTGTCTTTTTTCTCTGCCCTTGATTGTGAGCCTGGCTCGTATGTGTTTATATATATATATATATATATATATAGAAGACTGCTGACATGTATGCTGCAGTTACTACAGGAAGATCAAATGTAATTTAACTTCACAAATCACAAGCTATGATTTTGTTTCTTTTAAAAACAATGTCGTTTGCAAGTGGCCTTTAAGACAATCACATAATAAATAATGTCGTTCTATAAGGTGCCCCACGGGCCGAGTCAAAAAGAAATTCAACGTAAAGAAATAATGCGTAGATGAAGCTAAGTGTTTCAAAGAAAACAACAAAAAAATCTAATATTTTAATTATTGATTTGATTGAGTCTAATAAACTTAATTAATTTAATAATAAAAATAAAAACTATAATAACAATAAATAAATAAAAATTGATAATAATTAACTCGAAAAATAATAATAAACTTATATTCTTGAATGAATCAATTTATTCTTATTTGAATTTATTAGATTGTTATGCAATGTAGGAACATGATCAATCCATAAGTTGATTATTGGTTGAAAAAAAGCCATGGTCATAATTTCTAAATAAAGGGAATTATAAAATATATAAGATTTTCAAATTCTTTTCAAATTTACTGAAAAGATAAAAGATAATATTCTTGATTTCATTAAAGCTTAATCCCTAATAATGCAAAGTGAATTTTTATTTTACAAGAATTCTCCTTCTTTTATGCTCGCTATGATAGATTCATCATGATCACCTTCCCCGTCCGTGTCCTTTCGAAACAAAGGAATGAAACCGCGCCCACAAAGAGGATAGCTATGTTAGCACGATCAACAGTTCCGACTTGTTTCGTTTTTTTACAGTTATTCCCCGACACAATTCTTCAACTAGGATGTCCTGGGTGTTTCTTTCTTTCCCTGCCCTTTTCTGGCCATCTAGAAATTCTAACTCAACTGCCCCTCGCCACCACCGCCGAAGCCATAAAACCACATTCTTCGAATCAACCATAAAAAGCCACCGACTACTACCACATGTTAATCCCCACCGGAACCACCACCGGTAGCTGTCTCCGCAACAGTTTTCACCCTCTCCTGCTCGTGACCGTTCCTCTCCTGGCCGAGCCACTCCTCATCACTGACCTCCCTTCCAGCATCATCATCGGTCTAGGTGGCTTGCTGTGGTCGTTGATTTGGGAATTGGTGGCGTGGGTGATTGTCAAGGTGGTGAAGGCTGGGTTCGAGTGAGGGACGATCTAGGTGGTCGCAGTTGATAATGAAAAGAACGAGGACTCATTTATCTCATAAGACAAAACAATTTTCACAAACTGGCAATGGTAAAGCTGCGATCTGCTAGGAACATCTTCCGTTGCAATGGATTTTTCACTGCTAACCCTGGCTAATAGATTCTCCATTAAGCATTATTTAAATATATTGGTTATCTTGCCTGCTGTATGCTTTCGACAGGATTCCAATTTAAGTTTTAATGAAAAAAGAAAAAATAAAGATGCTGATCACGAATTATTATTATTTTAAACGAAAAAAGAGCTAAGCTTTTTTTATCAAGAAATTTTTAATAAAAAATAAAAAGAAAATGCCTTGTTTACTAAAATTAATTTTAAAATATATGAATTAATAAATTATATCAATAACTGCAAAGGCCAATTAAAGGTTAAAATGGGAAGTTGATATTTATAATAAAAAATATTATTTAAGAATAATATATAATTTATGACAATAAATTATATCACGAAACTTCAATTTAATTTTGAAGTTTTAATTTTTTATATACTTGGTCAATATTCTTTAAGAATGTCAAGTCTACATCCTAAACTTTATTTTATTTTAAGTTTTAGTTTCTAATATTAAGGAAAGAGAGATAAAGTTACTAGAAAAAAAAAGACAAGAAAAAAAACATTCATTCACTCGTATTATGGCAATAAAAAAAACTAATTTTGATGTTAATAAATTCTTTTTAAAGAATAAAATTTCATGAAAATAGTCTGAAACTTTTATCTTGCTATAAAAAATAGGTCAAAACCCGGAAAAGGTTTTTGAATCAGTTTAATTTTTGGATTTTGAATCTATTTTATGGTATTTGATGTTAAAAACGGTTTTACATAGGCTGTTATGATGTATTTTAAGTAATTTTAGGTGAAAACAAGTGATAAATGGGTTTTTTTTAGATAAAAAAAATCCTAGCCCCAATTTTTAATGGTCTTAATTTGAACCAGATGATAACATTTTATTCATCCATACGGATATCACGTTATCTATTTTATTAAAAATAAATTGGATGAACTACGTGTTGTCCATCCATTAAAAAGAGAAAAACAATTAAAGGCTAAGTGCATGGCATTATAGGCCCGTAAGCACCCGGTTTCTCTCTTCTTTTTTTTATTGACGTGGGTGTCCGGGCCAGCTTACGCGCACCATGACTAATCCCACGGCCCACTGAACACCCTGCAAACCCAGTGGGCATATAAGGCACCGCGGGGGTGACAGGCGTGCACATGAGGACTCGAACTCAGGAGCAGCAGGAGGAGACAAGCCCCTCCTACCGTCAGGCCAAGACCCTCAGTGCCAACACTTGACCTCTTTTTTTATTACCCTCTCTAATTCTTTTTAGTTGAATTGATTATGAATAAAAATATATTAAAAATATTATATAATTTTATCATAGTTTTCAAATAAAATTATAGTTTTTTATAATAATATTAACATTGTGAATTATAAATATAAATATAATAAATAAAGATATTTTTTTAATATTAATATATTAAAACAATTTAAAAAAACACCAATTTAATATTTTTATAAACAAGTTAAACCGTATTCAAGCCTGAGAGCATCACATGGGAGAAGGAAAGCCTAACCACGGGACCACAACATAGCCATGGCAGGACATTGAAAGAGGAAAAGAAGAGGCCCAGTCCAAGCCAGGATCTTTGCTGAGGTAAGCAAGCACCTCCATGAGCAGCACCGTGTGTTTGAGAGAGAGAGAGAGAGAGAGAGAGAGAGGGGAGGGTATAAAACCTAACGCGTCCCCACAATGGATATGTTAGTTGGTTTGATGTGATGGGTATATCTTTGAAAGGAGATTTAAACAGTAGTTGATGCTGGTTGTTCTTTGAAAAAAGGATATCTTGTGATGGAATAAGTGTGAGATTTCTTAGGGACCATTGTTTTCAACACAACAGAGGCAAAGCGACTACGGGGAGGGGGAGAGTGTGACCTGGGCGTTGTCTGCTAGCAATGGCTTATAAGACGACTCTTCTCTTGTAGAAACTTTTGTTGCCACTCAAAGTAAGTGTGTGTGTAGATGTCGGCCATGTGGGCTGCTAACTTTCTATGTTCAATAAATGATCATGATCATGATCATGTCGTCCTCTTTCTCTTTGCCATCACAACCCCCCTCCCTCCCTCTCTGTTCAATAAATGATCATGATCATGTCGTCCTCTTACAGAGTGTTGCTTATTGCAAATTTATTAGACCTGACTTGTCCTGATCCTCAATTTTTGGTTGTGTGGATTTATTAGTGAATTCAAAATGATGTTATTTTATTTATTTTTTAAAAAAATTGAAACGATATTGATTTTTTAAAAAATCAAACTAAATTTGGATCGGATCATTAGTTGAATAAACGCTTGATTTGGTCACACCAGGTCAACTCCCACATAATTTAATTTAAAATCTAATTAGAACTAAATAACGGGTTAGCAGATCATTGAGTTTATTTGTCAAGTTGGACCAAGTTTAATAACACTGTCATATTAGTCCCTGGAATCAAGGTTGTCAATTACATTCTGTTATGTTCGGAAATGCCAATATATCTCGTTTCAGTTCAAAAAACAAAATAATAAGGAACAAATTTCATTTCGCTCAGAATATCGACCCGTTCTATAAATTCCAGCCAGTTTCTAGATGGAACATTCCAGTTTTGTCCCGTTCAAATAATGTTTTTTTTTCTTTTTTTTTTAAATCTATCTTTTTTCTCTCTAATTCTATCTTTCAACACTTGATTTATTGGAAATTGTACTTCATAATTTATCGTGGTTTGATTTTTTTGTGTGGTTATCTTGATCTCAAGATCCATGTTATAAGTTTGATGAGTTAACTCAGCTGACTCAGGTTGTTTTGTCTATTTTAATTTTTAATTGACTTTTTTTTTCAGTTTCATCATTCAATATTTTGTTGATTGTGAATTAGGCCTTTTATTTTATTTTGATTTGTTTTCTATGAAATTATCTCAGTCTTATTATCAAGGTCACGAGTTTTGCGAGTTAATCCAAGTAGACTTAGGTTGTTTTATGGCATCATGACCCAAGTCGATCTAATATGTTGTCGCCTTAGTGTTTTTTTTTATTTAAAATATCGTCTTAAATTTTTTAATAAAACTATATTTTACTGGTTGTTCAAGTTGTCTTTGAACCCGTCGAATTGACCGGTTTACATCAGGTCAACTCTTTATTTTTACTTGTGTTTGGAATTTAAATTGTATAATTTCAAGTTAATTTATTTTTAGATTTAAATTAAAATTATATTTATTGAATTAATATTTTGAATTATATATATAAACAATACAACTACGAACAACACTTTAAAATGCTTCAAAATCAAAATTTATTTTTCAAATTAAAAAAAAATATCAACCAAAACAGAATTAACAACTTGTTTCTTTTTCCCATCCGTAACCCTGTTTTTTTTGCGTTTTTAAATAAATTTAAAATTTTTTATTTTTTTCTTTGCTTCAAACTAATATTTTTTTTAGTATTTTTAGATCATTTTGATGCGCTAATGTCAAAAATAATTTTTAAAAAATAAAAAAAATATTATTTTAATACATTTTCAAATAAAAAATATTTTAAAAAATAACTACCACTATACTTTAAAACACACAAATAACTCACTAACCTGTGTTGTGATCGACTAGCATAGTGACCAAGTAGTGTTTTGTCTTTGACGAAGACTCTTGTCTTTGACTAAGACTTGTAAAAAAGTTTAAGATGATTCTATGAACTATAAACTTATCAAGTATTTACAAAGGATGATCATGTCTTTAAACCTTTTGAAAGCAAGAGTTATTTTCTTTCGGGATAGATTATCTAAAACGTTTCCTAATTTAATGATAGTATCACTTTGCATCCTTATTTTCCCATAAATTTCATATAATCATATATAATTTATAATATAATTTCACATTAGTTTAATCCCGGTTAACAAATAAAAGTCCTACTAGATTCCATAAACGAAAAGCAAAGAAATTTACAAGAATTCCATTAATCATGTTTTGACTTGTTCTTGATACACAGAATGCCCCTCGTGACCCGATTATATCCACCAAACAAACCCAGCACAATACAAAGATGCCACGTATTTTGCAAGTTACAAAATTTCGCTGTTTGCTGGCAGTGGGTATTTCCAGCCACAATATTGTCAACTGTAATTTGATCCCTTTGTTACGATTCATGCTCGTCTTGAGAAGGAATGGTGAAGAGTATATTAACCTTCCGAAACCATAAGAATCAATCAAGAAATTTATGAAGATAGATCACATGATTTACTGTGGCGATTCAATGAATTGACTTGTTTATTTTTGTAATAATATTTTCTTTCTTCATGTATTATCCATTATAAATATGGATTATTTGTAATCTCTTTAATGTATAATTTATTAAAATACAATACGTAGCTGGTGTGATTTTTATGTTCGTGGAGGAGGCCATTGTGGTTAAAACAGGACCGGACCTTGTCATTCAACTAAGTTGCCATTAGCTACATGGAAAACTCTTGCTAGTACCATATATATGCAAGAAAAATGGGTTCACTTACACATTATCTGTGAACCAAAAGTATATATTCAGAGATGCGTTTGTATTTGAAAAATAATGTATTTAATACTAAAAAGAATTCTTGAAAAATGAGTTATTTTTAATGTATGAGTGTTCTAGATGAAAATCATGTATTAGTGTTTGTTGCGCATGGGAAAATGAATATAGAAAATGAGCAACTATAACCTTTTTAAGGAGATAATAAAGTGATAAATTTTTTCATGCAGATAGTAAAATGTTTTTTTTGGTCAAAGAGTTTTTTTTTTACTTGTTTATCTACATGAGTCCCAGAGAAGTGTTAGCATGTAACTAGATGCCCCGCGTTATGGTTGAGTGCTAAACAAATTTTTTTTAAAAAAAAAAATATAGGCAATGCAAGTGTATTTTAAATAAGTAAAAAGAAAAAATTCATAGATTGAAATTGTAAAAAGAAAAACAACGACTTAAATTAACATAAGCAAGCATGCAAATTCTATAGCCATGTTCATTGGAAAATATACGGGCGATGCAGATGTGTTTTAAATAAGTAAAAATAAAATCTATGATTTCATTGTAGATTGAAATTGTAAAAAGAAAAACAACTATCTAAATTAACCTAAGCAAGTATGCAAATTCTGTAGCTATGTTCATTGGACTAGGATAAACCAAGAGAAAAACAAATATAAAAAAACAATGAATCCCAATTCCAAACAAAGATGATGCATAAAGATGAAATCGAAAGAAAATTAATTTTGAAAAAATGACAAAAAAGCACCAGCAAATCGGGCAAGCCTACCAAACCTCGTGGTCCGAATCATGCGAATAAGATAACCTAATAGAAGCAAAAAAAAACAACAACAATGATGCTTGTTTGTAAAACATTTTAATATTAAATGATGAAATTAAGAAAGTATTGAATTAAAAAAAAAAACTCGAGTCAACTTGGGTTAACCTGCAATCCTAGTATTGAGAATTTGAGATCACTATAGATTGATAGAAAAGAAATCAAATAAAATCACGAAGCTTTTTTTATATATATAATGATCAAAATTATATATAAAAAAATCATAAATATTTTTCCTTCCCAAGCAAGCCAGTCCTTGATATAAAATAAAATTAAAGGTCTTCAAAAATTTTAAATACGATTCTCAAAACTTTAATTGATATAAACAAATAAAATATAATTTTATTTTACAAAATCAGCTATTAACTCAGCAATGAAGTATTAGTTTGACACCTCAATGTCCCCGTTCATGGATATTCAAAACAATGCGCAAACAAGGCATAAAAACCCACATTATTATGATATCAAAGGATCAAATTAAAAAAATAATAAAAATAAAAATATCACCGTGAATAACTGTTGTAAACTACAATTATCTATCTCATAGTGAAGAATAACTTCACCACGAGACTTCGTTTTTTATTGGAATCTATAATGTAAGTGTAATGACTGTATAATAATTTCCAATTTATTTATCAATACAAGTTTTTTTTATAGAGTGTTTTCCATTGTAAAT
>Ga0307517_10009441_pt1 | contig 13821 bp, 13 predicted proteins | sample 23_EM_MG_FD_194515 | JGI IMG/M metagenome (GOLD analysis project Ga0307517, IMG submission 194515) | Populus trichocarpa ectomycorrhiza microbial communities from riparian zone in the Pacific Northwest, United States - 23_EM | ecosystem: Host-associated > Plants > Roots > Unclassified | place...
TCCGGTGGAAAAGCCGTGATCATCTTTATGTCGGATCATGGTTTCCGGCATTACCCGGGAGGGCCGGTGGACGAAAGGCCTTTTTTTTACAATCAGAATGCCATTTATTTACCGGATCGGGATTATCGCCTGTTCTATGACAGCATGAGCGCCGTCAATGAGTTCCGCGTCCTGTTCAATACGCTTTTCCGGCAGGATCTTCCTTTACTGAAGGACTCGACCATTTTTTTGAAGGGAGGAGGTTTTTAATTACTTTTGACACCTTATTGGGCATCCGATGCCATCATCCAATCCCGCATAATATGACAAGAAATAACTGGACCCTTTCTGAGATACAGGATATCTATAACAGCCCTCTTCTGGACCTGGTATTTCGCGCCGCCGCCGTGCACCGCGAATACAATGATACCGGTGAAGTGCAGGTCTGCACCCTTTTATCCATCAAGACCGGCGGATGCCCGGAGGATTGCGCTTACTGTCCCCAGGCCGCCCGGTATAATACAGGAGTGAACGTGCAGGCGCTGATGCAAAAGGACGAAGTGCTGAAATATGCGCAAAAGGCCAAGGATGCCGGCTCGACCCGTTTCTGCATGGGAGCTGCCTGGCGCGAGGTAAGGGATAACAAGGATTTTGACAGGGTGCTGGATATGGTGAAAGGGGTCAATGAGATGGGCATGGAAGTTTGCTGCACCCTGGGGATGCTGAATGAAGGACAGGCGCAGAAACTGGCGGATGCGGGCCTCTATGCCTACAACCATAACCTGGATACTTCTTCCGAATACTATAATGAGATCATCTCCACCCGGACCTACAACGACAGGCTGCAAACACTGGATAATGTCCGGAAAGCCGGCGTAACGGTCTGCTGTGGCGGTATCATCGGGCTGGGCGAGACGCATGACGACCGGATCAAAATGCTGCATACCCTGGCCACCTTACCCGAACATCCCGAAAGCGTTCCCATCAACGCCCTGGTAAGGGTGAAAGGCACTCCGCTGGAAGCGAACCCCAAGGTAGATTGCTGGGATATGATACGCATGATCGCCACGGCGAGGATCCTGATGCCCGCGACGATGGTGCGATTGAGCGCCGGACGTGCGGAGATGAGTCAGGCCGAGCAGGCTTTGTGCTTCATGGCGGGCGCTAATTCTATTTTTGCCGGAGATAAGCTGCTGACGACTCCCAATCCCTCTTTCGAAGAGGACAACCAGTTGTTCGCCTTATTGGGACTGAAGCCGAGGGAGGCATTCAAGACGGAGAAAGAATTGGTCAGCGTGAAGTTTTAAGCGATTCACTGTCTGCTCTCAAATGACCGATATCATCGCAGAGATAGGTATTTCCTGCCAGGACCTCTTCGATAGCCCTTATCATTTCGCCGCTGGAAGAATTCTTCGTGACATATCCATTGGCCCCATTGCGGAGCATTTCATTGACATAAGCCCGGTCCGTTTGCACAGAAACCCCAATGATCTTGACCCCGGGTGCGAATTCCCGGATCTTGCGGGTCGTCTCGACGCCATTGATGGGCTCCATATTGATATCCATCAGGACCACGTCGGGTTGCAGGTTCCTGACCGCTTCGATCGCCTCGAGACCATTGGAGCATTGGGCGATGACCGTCAAACGCGGCACCTGGTTCAATACCCAGCTCCATGCTTCCCGGACATGGAAGTGATCGTCTACTATGATAAGCTTAACCATGAATTGCTGATTGTGATAAGTTAGGAGGGCGGGATTAAAGGCTTGTCGGACAAACAGACAATTGTACTCTACTTACTGCTCAAAAATAATGCTAAGAAAGGAGATTGTTATAAAACAATTGACTCCCCTGCGTGATTACCCAATCCCCCTGGTACTCGGTGCATATCTATAGTGGATACTAATTCTTTTCTTAGTTGCGACTAATCGTTAAACCTTAGGTTCAGGCCGAAATGGTTGTAGGCGGTATTGTTCTGATAGTAGCTCCGGGCATATCTTATCTGCCACTTTTTTAATAAGACCCCCACTCCCAGCGAGAAGCCCGTAAACCCGTTGCCTCCGTCGCCGATATCCAGCTCCTTTCTTCGCAGGAAATTATAGGCAGCCGTGATCTCCACCCTGTCTTCCGGAAAGGCCTGGACAGCCAGGATAAGATGGCGGAAGATCTTGTCGAAGGTAAATTTGGAACCCTTATTCTGCTGGTCGAACCCGTTATCATTATTGAAGGCCGTATCATTATAGCGGATATCGAATTGCTGGAGATGATGGGCCGTGAGCGAGAATTGCAAAGGCGCTTTGGCCAGGCGGCGCGTAACGCCGATCTCCATATCGAAAGGGAGCTCACCTGCCGCGGCGCCCTGGTAGGTGCTGAATTGAACTCCCATGTTCCGGGCAGTAAAAGCCACTTGCAGCAAATGAGCGCTGTCATAATAATTGATCCCGATGTCCATGGCCGCGCCGGAAGAACGATAGGCGCCATACGAGGAATGAATGAATTTCAGGGTCGCGCCATAGAACCATTTCTTTTCGTACCGGCGGCTGGCCGCTACCTGGAACACGTAGTCCGAAGGATGAAAGTCGCCCAGGACATTGCCGAAAGGATCTGTCTGCGCCAGGGAGCCATAGTCGAGATAATTCACCCCCGCGGCAAACTCCGTCTCCAGTCGCCGGCTATGCGCAGCCATCCACACACTATAGTTATGAATGCCACCGTAAAAAGAATTAAATCCCGCATTCAGCTGCGCATGCATGGAAGCTCTCAGAAGGGCGGGGTTGTTGAAGGACAGACCGACATCGTCGGAAATATCGGAGATATTGATGCCGCCGAGGGCGGTCAGCTGGGGTGTATTCGGAAGGTTTAAAAAATTATAAATGGTATTGCCACCCAATGTCTGTGCCGGTGCGGCATGCAGGAAGAGGACCAGTACGAGGACAGCAATTAGTTTCATGGCTACGCTAAAGATACGACCAAAAAAATTCCTTCATGGAAATGAAGGAATTTCGTAACCCTTAAAACAACCAACATGAAAATGTTCTAAGACCCTTGTTCTGTCGGGCCTTTAGAAATTAACAAGCCGGGTAAGGGATTGGTTCATTAATGTCTTGTTAAACCAGGGCCAGCTCCAATACCTGCTGCATGGTCTTCACATAATGGAAGGTCAGCCCCTTGATAAAGGTGGAATCGATCTCCTGAATATCTTTTTCATTCTGCCAGCAGAGGATCACTTCCTTGAGCCCTGCACGTTTGGCGGCCAGGATCTTTTCCTTGATACCGCCGACGGGCAGCACCTGCCCGCGCAAGGTGATCTCACCCGTCATGGCGAGATAGGGTTTTACTCTTCTGCCTGCGATCGCCGAAGCCAGGGAGCTCATCATCGTAATGCCGGCGCTGGGGCCATCCTTAGGTACGGCTCCTTCCGGAACATGCACGTGGATGGTCTTCCTATTGAACAACTCGGGATCGATGTCGTATTTGCGTGCATTGGATTGCAGGTAGGTCAGGGCTGTGGTGGCGCTCTCTTTCATGACATTGCCCAGGTTACCGGTCAGCTTCAGGTCTCCTTTTCCATCACTGAGGCTTGTCTCGACAAAGAGGATATCCCCGCCTACATAGGTCCAGGCCAGGCCTACGGCCACTCCCGGCATATTGGCCACTTTATAGATGTCGTTGCTATACCGGGATTTCCCCAATACTTTTTCAATATCGGCTGGTCCCAGCTGTGACTTGAGTTTGCCCTTGGTGGCATATTCCTTGGCCTGGTAGCGCATGATCGAAGCCAATTGCCGGTCGAGCTCCCGGACGCCGCTCTCGCGGGTATAATCCTGGATGATCTTTTCCAGGATCTTATCGCTGATCTTGAAATTCAGCTTGTTCACGCCATGGGCCTCCTTCTGCTTAGGAAGGAGGTGCTGCTTGGCGATCTCTACTTTCTCCTCTACGGCATATCCGCTTAAATCAATGATCTCCAACCTGTCACGCAGGGCCGGCTGAATATTGTTGATATCGTTGGCCGTGGCCACGAAGAGCACTTTGCTGAGGTCATATTCCAGTTCCAGGTAATTATCGTAGAAGGTGTGGTTCTGTTCGGGGTCCAATACCTCGAGCAGGGCCGAAGAGGGGTCGCCTCTGAAATCACTACCCACCTTATCGATCTCGTCCAGGATCATGACAGGGTTGGAAGATTTTATCTTGCGCAGGGACTGTAAGATCCTGCCCGGCATAGCGCCGATATAGGTCTTGCGGTGGCCCCGGATCTCGCTCTCGTCATGCAATCCGCCCAGGCTGATGCGAACATATTTCCGGCCGATGGCATTGGCGATGCTCCTTCCCAGGGAGGTCTTGCCGATACCCGGAGGGCCTACAAAGCAAAGGATGGGGCTTTTCATATCGCCTTTCAACTTGAGCACGGCCAGGTATTCCAGGATGCGTTCCTTGACCTTATCCATACCATAGTGGTCATGGTCCAGGATCTTCTTGGCCTTCTTCAGGTCATAGGAGTCCGCCGTGTAATCTTCCCAGGGAAGTTCCAGCATCAGGTCGAGGTGGTTGTAAACGACGGAGTAGTCGGGCGTGCTGGGATGCATCCGCTCGAGCCTTTCCACGCCTTTCCGGAAGAGGTCCTTCGCGGCGGCGGGCCATTTTTTCGATTCGGCCTTTTTCAGCATCTCCTTCACTTCGCGTTCGTTGCTGTCGCCGCCCAATTCGTCCTTGATGCTCTTCAACTGCTGCTGGAGGAAGTACTCCCGCTGCTGCTTATCCAGCTCCGTTTTGGTGCGATTGGTCAGCTTGTTCTTCAGCTCGGCGAACTGCAGTTCCCGCTGCAGGAGCTGCATCAGCAGGTCGGCGCGGGACTTGATATGATGGATCTCCAGGAGCTGCTGCTTCTCATGCAATTCCGTATTCAGGTTGCTGGAGATAAAATGGATGAGGAAGGAAGGATTCTCGATATTCTTGAGTATGATGGAGGCCTCCGAGGGGATATTCGGGGACAGCTGTATGATCTGTGCGGCAAGGTCCTTGATATTGGATACGTAGGCCTCGAAATCCTGTTCCCGGGGGGCTTCCTCTTCCTGCAGGAGCACCACCTGGGCCTTGAAATAAGGGTCTTCGGCCGTGACGGCGCCCACTTTGAAGCGCCGCTTGCCTTGCAGGATCACCGTCGTGCCGCCATCCGGCATTTTAATGAGCTTGATGATCCGGGCCACCGTCCCTACATCTTCCAGGTCGGCCACCCCGGGGTCTTCTACGCTGCTGTCCTTTTGCGCCAGCACCCCTATCAGCTTGTCGGCCTTATAGGCGTCGTTCACCGCTTTGATGCTTTTGTCCCTGCCTACCGTGATCGGCAGGACCACGCCGGGGAATAGCACGGTATTGCGCAGGGGCAGCACGGGCAGTTCCTTGGGTATCTCAATATCGTTCAGGCTGTCGTTATCACTCTCATTCAAAGGTATGATGGGCATGAAATCCATATCATCTTCCGCTCTCATAAATAAGTTCGTCTCTTTCATGTGTTTAATGGTCTTCTAATCAATGACAAAATAGCATCTCCCGGGCAATATTCCTACTGTTTTGAAGATGATTTATATAGGGGTCAAGATTGATGCCAAGGGGAAAAACAGGGCCATAACGAAAAAAACCTTCCCGTTTTGTCAGGAAGGTCTTTTAAAAAAGACGATAAGGTTGGATGGGCTCTGCTAAAAGAACCGGAAGCCGGCATATACCTGGAAACCTGTGTTCTTCCATTTTTCGTCGTTGCCCAGGTCGTTGATATCGTTAAGACCAATGAGATAACGGGCGCCGATCTTAAAGCTTAAGATGTTCAGTTGTGCGCCTCCCACCACGGAAAAGTCCCCCTTCTTAAAGGCCTCTTTGCCATTTTGGACCAGGTTCTTGTCCTGGTTGATCAGGATGCCGAACTGCGGCCCCAATTGGAGGCTGAGGATCTTTACGGGCTTATAGCTCAATAGCAGGGGTATGCTCAGGTAGTTCAGCTTACCCTTTACGTCGCTCAGCCCGTTGGGGTAAATAGCGCTGAAATGATCGCCCGTGTGATAATTCGTTTGATTCCATAATAGTTCCGGCTGGAGGCCCCATTTGGAAGTGAAGTTCACTTCCGCAAAAGCCCCGGCATTATAGCCGAAGCGGAATCCGTCGCTCATCGACTGCCCGTCTACTTTAAAAATATTGGCCCCGGCCTTGATCCCGACATGGAATCCCTGTGCCCGGGTGTTCATGACGGTAAGGGCGAGCAAAAGCATGGACAGGACGGCGGGCTTCATGAAGGCTTTGCATTGCATGGTTGATTATTTTAGGATTAAAGACAAATGATACCATGTAGTGTTTCAACATATATGCCAATATTTACCGTAAAATAATTTCCACATGCCGGCGCCGTATTTATTCCTGCCGGACCCGTCCTAGAAGATCTGGTAGCCCAGGTAGAACTGGAACCCGGAGTTCTTCCAGTTGTCATCCCGGCTCGGAAGACCGTTGATGCTTTCCAAGCCGCCGATATAACGCGCACCCAGCTTGTATTTGCCGAGGTTGAACTGCCCGCCGATAACGATGGACACTTCGCTTTTCTTAAATGCGTCCTTTTGATATTGAACGATATCCTGTGTTTGATAGATCAGGTAACCATACTGTGCGCCGGCAAGGATGGTAAATTCCGGGGCGGGGCGGAAGGCGATCAGTACGGGAAGGGTAATATAGGCCAGGGATGTCTTCTGGTAGCTAATGCCCTGGTAGATCGTGTTGAAGTCAGCCGAGGTCTTGGCCTGGGTGCCGTTGATCAATAGTTCGGGCTGGATCCCCCATTCCTTGTTCAGGTTCAGTTCCGCGTAGGCGCCGGCGGTATACCCGAACTGGAACTTGTCATCGAAAGAGCGGCCGCTCAGTTTAAAGATATTGGTCCCGGCTTTAAGGCCAAGGTGCAAAGATTTTTGGGCATTCGCTCCTGCGGTACAAAGGGTCAAAAGAGCCACGGACAATACCATCGATAGTCTCATTGTTGGTGCTGGGTTTTTGGTTCAAAATAATTGTTGAATTTACAGGGGAAAGGCTTATCGAGTTGTTAAAATATTTTAACGATTCGTTAATGCTTTTGTAAAAACAATGCTGCAAAAATAAACTCTTTTCCCCTGATTTGCCAGTCCTGGCGGGGAAAATTTTTACGTGTATACGGTATCGTTAGATAACGCGGGTGCGCGTTATACCAGTTCGATGACGGTGATCTCGGGCAGGATGCCGACCCGGCCCGGGTAGCCGATGAAGCCGAATCCCCTGTTGACATATAGTTTCTGGCGGCCTTCTTCATACAGGCCGGCCCATTCTTTATAGACGTACTGCACGGGGCTCCATTTCAGGCCGGGGATCTCCACGCCGAATTGCATGCCATGCGTATGACCGGCCAGGGCCAGGTCGATATCGGGGTATTTGGTCCTTACTTCCGCATCCCAATGGCTGGGATCGTGGCTCATCAGTATCTTAAAAGGATATTTCTCCGCCCCCGGATAGGCTTCGCTCATTTTCCCATATTTCGGGAAACGGGCTTTGGCGCTCCAGTTCTCGATGCCGATAAGGGCGATCTGCTGTCCGCCTCTTTCCAGGGCGACGTGCTCGTTCATGAGCAGCCGCCAACCCATGTCCCGCTGGATCTGTTTGAGATATTCCAGGTTGGCTTTTTTCTGTTCGGGACTTTCCCACCAGGCATAATCCCCATAATCGTGATTGCCCAGTGTGGAAAATATTCCCATAGGGGCGCTCAGTTTGTTGAACACGTCCTTATATTCTTTCATTTCCGTAGCCATATCGTTGACCAGGTCCCCGGTGAAAAGGATCAGATCAGCCTTTTCCTTCAGGACCATTTCCACTCCCTTCTCGACCGCCTTCCTATTGGCAAGGCTACCAGAATGAATATCAGATAGTTGTATTATCTTAAGCCCTTTAAAGGCTGGGGGCAGGTTGTCAAAGGCCAGTTGGACCCTGCGGACCTCGTAGCGGTATTTATTGCTCAGCCCGTACATGATGGTGGAAAAGAAGGTGCCGCCGATACCAATACCCAGCCAGCTGAGGAAGGCGCTGCGGGAAATACTCCCCGATCCCTCTCCCGCGTCCGCAGGCCGGGAGAAAAGCTTGCCTCCTATCCATTGGAAAAGCCGGCGAAGATCGTCCAGCAGGAAGAAGACGGAAGCCAGCAGCTTGGCGATGAACAGGCCCAGGACCGTTACAAAGAGATAGTTCCGTACCCTGGATCCTTCGGGTCCATGGAAGAAAGGCAGGGTCGCTATAATGACCAGGGCCGCGATGGAGATACCCCAATAGACATAGGAAACGATGGTCCGGGTACGGGCGGAGCCTCCCTGGCTAAGGGTTTTGACTGCCTGAAAAACATAAAAATCCAGCAGGATCGCCACAATGATGAAAAGTCCTATAAATCCCCAATTTCGCATGAGCCGGTTTTTTGAGTGACAAAGTTGCCGCAATCTTGCATAAACTTTATTAAAATTCTATGAATTCGTTCAATTGTTCGGTCATGACCTCGAGGGTGCGCGCATCGCGGATCTCCCCTTTTTCGTCGATCAGGTGATGGACCACGGAGATCGGCAGCTTGTTATGATGTACCGCCACCTTCATAAAGTGGAGAATGCCCGTCAGGTGTTCCATGCCTCGCAGGTTGCCGGCCCGGCCCGTGGAGATGCCCGTCAAAAGGGCTTTTTTCCCCTGCCAGACCTTTTCTACCTCCGAAATATCGAATAAGCATTTCAGGACGCCGGGGATGCTGCCATTATATTCAGGGGAGATAAAAATGAACTTGGACGCAGGGATCAGTAATTCCCGCTCGACCTCCTCGTAGACGGGATTTCTTTCCAGCACATTGAGCCCTTCCAGGGACAGCAGGGATGCTTCCAGACCCTTCCCCAGGAGAAGTTGCCGGTATTGCTGGGCTACTTTGAGGGTATTGCTGTCGGATCGGTTGGTGCCGGAGATAATAGTATACATGTATGATTTGTCTCGGTTAACAGTAAAGAGAAAGGAATGTTCCCTCAAATTTATGCCGAAGATGTATTTTTGCCAACCTGTCATCCATTATAACGGGTTTATTCCCAGGTGGGCAAAACTAAATTTTGCCGTATGGGCGATTGGGGACAATTTTAGGGCCCTGCCACGAACTTTTCAGGGCTCTGACGAACTATAATTTATGGGTAGAATAATAGGAGTTGCCAATCAGAAAGGCGGTGTGGGTAAAACCACCTCGGCCATTAACCTTGCGGCCAGTTTGGCGGTGCTGGAATTCAGGACCCTGCTGGTAGATGCCGACCCCCAGGCGAACAGTACCACCGGCACGGGCTTCGACCTGCATAATATCACGCAGAGCCTCTACGACTGCATGGTCAACCAGGTCCCGGCGAAGGACGTGATCCTCAAATCGGAGATCCCGTACCTCGACGTAGTGCCTTCCCATATCGACCTGGTGGGCGCCGAGATCGAAATGATCAATTACCCCAACCGGGAGAGCGTTCTCAAAGGCATCCTGGAACCCGTGAGGAACGAATATGATTTTATCATCATCGATTGCTCGCCCTCCCTGGGGCTGATCACGGTGAACGCGTTGACGGCGGCAGATTCCGTCATCGTACCCGTACAGACGGAGTTCTTCGCGCTGGAAGGATTGGGCAAGCTGCTGAACACTATCAAGATCGTGCAAAGCCGCCTGAACCCCAACCTGGCCATCGAAGGCATCCTGATGACCATGTACGACGGCCGTCTTCGTCTTTGCAACCAGGTGGTCAGTGAAGTACGCAAACATTTCGACGAGATCGTCTTCAATACCATCATTCACCGGAACACGAAGATCAGCGAAGCCCCCAGCGTAGGTAAGCCCGTGATCCTCTATGACGCCTACAGCAAGGGTTCCGTCAACTACCTGAACCTGGCCAAGGAGATCCTGCAGAAGAACAATATGACGCGGATCAAGCAGGAGGAAAGAATTCTGGAATAGCCATTTTATAAACATATAAACCGCAGCTTGTAGCCGACCGCTATATTCCTGCATCTCCATTTATGACAACCCCGAATAAAAAAGATAAAGAAGCGCTGGGCAAAGGGATCCGGTCTTTGCTGCAAAGTATCGACGCCGACCTGAAAACCACTTCCGGTGAGTTGAAAAGTTCCGTCGTGGAGGCCGTCACCAATATGCTCCGCGTGCCCCTGGACCAGATCGAGACCAATCCCCGTCAGCCGCGCCATGATTTCGACGAACAGTCCCTGCAGGAACTGGCCCATTCCATCCGGCTGCACGATATCATCCAGCCGGTGACCGTATCGAAGCTGCCGACGGGCAAGTACCGGCTGATCTCCGGTGAACGCCGGTTCCGCGCCGCGAAGATCGCAGGGCTCAAGGATATTCCTGCCTATGTACGGCAGGCCGACGACCAGCAATTGCTGGAACTGGCCCTGCTGGAAAACCTGCAAAGGGAGGACCTGAATGCGATGGAGATCGCCCTTAGCTACAAGCGCATGATGGAAGAGCTGAACTACACACAGGAACAGGTAGCCGAAAGGATGGGTAAGGAACGCAGCACAGTGGCCAACTATATACGCCTCCTGAAATTGCCGCCCGATATCCAGGTGGCCGTCCGTAGCAACCAGCTCTCGATGGGACATGCCCGGGCCCTGATCAATGTCGATACGGTCGACAAGCAGCTGTACCTGTACTCCGAGATCAAGAATAAAGGGCTCTCCGTCCGGCAGACGGAAGAGCTGGTGCGCAGGCTTTACAAGGAGAATACCCCTGTTAAAAATTCGGTAAAAGCCGCCATGCCTGAGGCTTTCAGGAGAATTGAAGATAACTTGGCCTCTCATTTCAGCACCCGGGTGAAGCTCAACCACAATAAAAAAGGAGAAGGCAGTATTTCCATCGAATACTATTCTCTCCAGGAATTGAACAAGTTGTTGGATCAATTGGGTGTTTCCGTCAACTAGACGCCTAAACACTATGGTGAAGTATTTTCTGACAGTCTGCATTTTGATAGGGGTACAATGGGCGTCCTATTCCCAAAGGAACGATACGATCCCCTCTCCCATCAAAGGCAAGCCGGCTACCGGCGTCGGCGTCGCGGATACCTTGAGCAAGGGCCAGGATAGCCTGCGAGGGCGAAAGAACAAGCATACCGATTCGCCCTATAAGGTCGATTCGGCGACCCGCAAGAAGCATGATCCCCGCAAGGCCACCCTCTACTCCACTTTTCTTCCCGGCCTTGGGCAGATCTACAATAAAAAATACTGGAAACTGCCGCTCGTCTATGCGGCCGTGGGTATCCCCGCTTATACCTATTTTTCCAACAAGAACGAATACAAGAAGACGCAATATGCCATTTCCCTCATCGTGAACGGGCTCGACCAGGATTCGGCGTCCCTTTCCAAAGTGGATCCCCGGTTAAGGATCTTCGTCACGCAGAAAGAGGACAATATCCTACGCAGCTACCGTAATACGGTCCGCAAATACCAGGATTATTCCGTGCTCTATTTCCTTCTTTTCTGGGGATTGCAGATCGTGGACGCTACGGTGGACGCCCATCTGAAGAATTTCGACGTCAGCAGCGAACTGAGCATGCGTTTTCAGCCCGGGGGCGGGACCCCGAACACCCCGATCGGCCTGGGATTGGTATTCGACATCCATAAGCCGCGGCCGAAAGCGATCCGGCTGCCTTATTAGTTCCTCACTGTTCCTTTATGGGTCCGGGGTCTGCCGGCCTATTGTCAATTGCACATTTTAGTGTAGGTTTGGCGCAAAATTCTGCTGCAGTATGAAGATCGCGTTGATCGGTTATGGAAAAATGGGAAAGGCCATCGAGGGGATCGCCCTCCAAAGGGACCATGAGATCGTCCTGCGTGTCTCGATCGATAACCTGGAAGATAATACCATCGAAAAGATCCGTAAGGCGGATGTGGCCATCGAATTTTCCGGACCGGAAAGCGCTTTTGACAATATCAGCCGTTGTCTCCAGGCCGGCGTGCCCGTCGTCAGCGGCTCGACGGGATGGCTGGATCGTTTCGAAGAGGCCCGGGCCCTTTGTCTGCAAAACAAGGGAGCTTTCCTGTACGCAAGCAATTTCAGCGTAGGCGTCAATATCTTTTTCGAAGTGAATAAGCGTCTTGCCGAACTAATGGCCCCCCATCCGGGTTATAATGTCAGCCTGACGGAAGTCCATCATACCGAAAAAAGGGATGCACCCAGCGGTACCGCGATCACCCTGGCAGAGCAGGTCCTGCAACAGATAGGTAGGAAAAAGCAATGGATCAATCACAGCAGTGATAACCAGGACGACCTGGTCATCATCAGCGATCGTGTCGATCCGGCGCCCGGCACCCATAAGGTCCTGTATAGCTCGGCCATCGATGAGATCGAGATCATCCATACGGCGCATAACCGCCAGGGCTTTGCCACAGGCGCCGTGCTGGCTGCCGAATTCCTCCGTGACAAGAAAGGGGTTTTCGGCATGAAGGATGTGTTAGGGTTCTAGGATCAGGCCTGTCTCCTGTCATAGGAGTCCGTCCGGCTGTAATCTATTGTTTACATTTAGTATATAAAAAACAGGATCATCCATGCTGTCGAAAAAAACGCAATATGCTTTCCAGGCGCTGATGTACCTCGCGGGAAAAGAAAAAGAGGAACCCGTGCTGATCGCTGAGATCGCCCGGAAGAAGAAGATACCCCTGAAATTCCTCGAAAATATCCTCCTCGAGCTGAAGAATGCAGGCATCCTGGAAAGCAAAAAAGGCAAGGGAGGCGGCTATTTTTTCGCGAAGAATCCCAAGGATGTGCAGCTGGCCACCGTCATGCGCCTCCTCGATGGACCTATCTCCCTTCTCCCCTGCGTAAGCCTGTATTTTTATGAACGCTGCAAGAACTGCGATGAGAAACAATGCGGATTGCATATCGTCATGTCGCAGGTAAGGGACGCGAACCTGAAGATCCTGGAAAAAAAGACGATCGCCGACCTGACAAAAAAATGATCCCTGCCCTGCAAGTGATCATCGTCCCTCCGCCATTTTCTCCAGGCTGATAAATCTGTTCCGGCATACCCGCGCGGCGATCGACAGGAGGCGCCCGATCCTTTCCGTCAACAGGTTCAGCTCTTCCTCCAAAATACCGTACTCTTCTTTATAACGGGCATCCACATAGCTCTGCAACAGCAATTTAAAGAGATGATCCTCCGCGGCGGTATCCCGGGGGAAAAGCAGCCCCAGCTCAAGGGAGAAGCGATTGGTATAGCGCCGCAGCTTGTCCAGGTTGTGCGTACAGGGCTTATAGCCCATATAGCTCAGGAGAATGGCCTGGTAGGCCTGTTCGGCCGCCTGGTGCAATAAAAAGGCGGCGATCCTCCATTCTTTTTGCCGGACGTTGAAAAGGGCGCTCCTGAAAAAAGCGCCGGCCCTTTGCCACCATCTCTCGAAATCCTTTTCCGCCGTCACCCGGATGCCCGCCAGGTCCGGGCTCCGTCCTTCCACCAGGGGAACAACGCCCGCGTCATACAGCAGGATCGCCTCCCGGCGGATCAGGTAGAAAAAATACTGCCCGGCGGATAGCTGTTCGTTCACATAGTCGATGTCGTGGACCAGGACATTGACAGGTGTGGAGAAATGGCAGCGATGCTCCACGATGTCCTGCACTTCGTGATCATACCGGTGGTCGCCCCGGCGGGTGATCACCAGGAGGTCATAACCCAGCAGGAAGTCAGGAAGTTCCGCTGTTCCATAAGCAGCCTGGCCTTCCACGGAAGACGTATGCAGGCCGAATAAAATGATTTTCTCGGGACGAATAGCCGCGGCAACGATCT
>Ga0307517_10009442_pt1 | contig 13819 bp, 15 predicted proteins | sample 23_EM_MG_FD_194515 | JGI IMG/M metagenome (GOLD analysis project Ga0307517, IMG submission 194515) | Populus trichocarpa ectomycorrhiza microbial communities from riparian zone in the Pacific Northwest, United States - 23_EM | ecosystem: Host-associated > Plants > Roots > Unclassified | place...
TAGATCATTAGTTCGCCAGACCAGTGAGGCGTGAGACGTGAGACCCGGGAGGGACCAAAAAAGGTGCTGCCGCCCCAGACACCAGGCGACGTCGGAGCAAGCAGCAAATTAGTTGTGATTACACGAGTGGGAATGAGGGATGGGTCAGGACGCGGAGAAGAGGTGATGAGGAGCTATCGCCGCATCAGGAGAAAGAAGAGATGAGAGAAAGAGTTTGGGGTAGTCCAGACATAGGGAGGGCGCCAGGTTGCGTCAGGACACAAGGAACGTTGCCAGGTAGCATCTGGAAGCGTGGAATGTGGCGGGGCGTTGCAACGCAAGTCAGGACGCACAGGACGCATGGGACGCAGGAGATGCGTCGCTTGCGTCAGGACGCAACGCCGACGGATCACACGCAGGGTCCACTTTTGCTGATGAAGGGGCCAAGCCGGCCAGGCTTCAGTAAAGCCGGGCCCGTCCTGTCCAAATTCTCTCAGATCTAGCCTGGCCCGAGCCTGCAGGCCTGGTTAAGCCTGAGCGTGGCCTGGCCGGGCCCGCATATAGGCCATATAGGCTTTTTCCCGGCTGCCTGATAGGCCGGCCTGGCCTATATAGCCTAGGCCGGCCTATACTGCTTCGCCATACCCATTCATAGTGAGCGGCTGCTCTGTGTCAACAGCAAAATTCACGGTAAATGTTTCCCAATTACGGAATATGATTAAAAATAAAGGAACGGTTTCGCTTATTAGCAAAAAAAACACAAAAAAATACTCGAGGTAGTGAATTAATTAGTTGAATTAATTGTAGAAAAAGAGTTGCTGTTGGTGGATCAACTGTGTGCAGTAGGACGGTGATTATTTCGAAGGCATCAATAAGAGAGGTTGACTCTAAATAGTTTACACAATAGGGGGGAATGATGGTATGATAAGGTTGTGCTCGTGACCCTGAAGGTAAATTTCTAAGGCTTTATTGTGTTGGTTGAGTATCACTCGTTTTGTGATTAATTAAGAAGTATCATAATAGCCGAAGGTAAAGGAGGAAAAGGGGTCACAAGCGATAAACTCGGAAGAGGGGAGGTGGAGGGTGGGTGGGGGGGTTGAAAACCTTTAATGCAATCTGTTCTCAACGCTAATCTCCGGGCCTATAGGCGCCTATCAGGCCTGATAGGCTTTCGTAGGCCGATTGAGTTCGGCCTATATGGGCCTAGGCTGTCTTCCGGAGCGGCCTGCCTTAGCCCGGCCTACGGCCTATAGGCCGGCCTACCATCGGCCTGGCCTGTTGGGAACACTGTCTGACTGAACCCGGTCCAGTCAGTTTCAACTATCACGACTGTCCAGTCAGTCCAATTTCCACCATTAGACTAGACTAGACTTAGACCTGGTCTACCTAGTCCGAGCCAGTCCTCGGCCGACCATTTGGAACCCTGTGTCCAAGTCCTGTGCGAATGATTCAGGCTATTCTTAGTCATTATGAACCAATTGGGGAGACTACCGGACTCTGTAATATGAATTGGGCCTTTCACCCGGAACCAAATTTCCGGCACAGAATTTGCAGTACCGCATTACCTGGTTTTATTCGCCTGCGTCCGGTACAAGTAGGTTCAAATAAAGTAGAGGCTGAAGTAAAACATTCAATACAGTCAGGAAGAGTCCAAAATGAGCCTGGTTTTGGCCATAAAGGGTTAAGTGGGGGCGTTTTATTGTGAATTTGAGACAGATTACAAAGAAAACTCTTATCTCAACATACTAGCTACAGGCGAACAAAACCAGGTAATGCGGTATTATGTCTCGGGCCTTGCGAGTTTGATATGTGTCCATGTGTAAAATCCAATGTGAAGAGAGACATAAAGGCAAACAACATGAGGAAAAAATGACCCTGAATCGATGTTGGCGTTCTTAGGATCGTGAATTTTTGTTCCCCATAATCCAATCCTCTGCTTTAGTCCAGGGCGGCGCGGGGTGGGCCCTGTTTGGTTGTGCTGGGCCATTCCGCTGCCACATACAAACGACCATTCCCCTGCCATTCCACAATGGGAGAACGAAATGGGCGTTTGGCAGCGGTAAAAGGCATCTACCATTCCATTTCCAAAACGTCCCTAACAAACAGTTTCCATGTACAAACATCATAAGCAAATATTTATACCAATAAAATAAATATTGTCCTGTAGAATAACTCCTTTATGATATAATATCAACAATACATCTTTGATTCTTATTTTTATTTCCAACAATTCGATGAGTACTCCGGTAGATAATAGCAGCAGGGGGGGAGCAGGAGCAGGAGAAGGAGCTGGATCTATCATACAAGCCAGAGCCGGAAGTCGCAGGTGGGGGGTAACGTCAGTCACCGGGAAGTGACACAACACCTAGATGTGACACAAGCCGGGATCTGCCGAAATGAGATGTCTAGACTATCAATAACCCCGCTCTCCAACAGTGTAACAGATCACCACGACAACAAACACCATGGCACCACCCAAGAATAGTGAACCCACTTATGAAGAACAGCCTCAAGGGGCCATTCGCGCAATAAAATCTGGCGAAGAGCCAAATGTCCCTGCTGCTAGTGAGGCCTTTGATGTTAAACGACGCACCCTTTATCGACGCCTGGCAGGGACCACTATGGACCGAGCTACCACCCATGAGGAGGAGCAATGCCTGACACTACCAGAGGAGAAGGCCATTGTCAAGTGGTGCTTCACCCAGGATGATCTTGGCTTTCCACCATGCCTTGATATTGTCAAGGATATGGCAAACAAGTTGGAATCTAAGCGAACTGGAAAGACCCCACTTGCGCTCGGAAAAAACTGGATCTCGCGGTTTGTGAAAAGGCATCCCGATCTGGCATTGAAGTTGAGTACTCATCTGGAGCGACAGCGCGCCATGCCAATGATCCTGAGGTCTTGCGTGACTATTTTGCAAAACTTGGACAAATTATACAAGAGCATAGGCTGTAGGACTCTCAGATCTATAACATGGACGAAAAGGGATTCATCATGGGACTAGCCTCACGGGCAAAGGTGCTATGCCGGCGTGGAAGACGTAATCCACATGTTACCCATGATGGGAAAAGGGAACTAGTGACTGTCATCGAGACAGTAGGGGGTGATGGAGCTAGGGTGTCATCTTTTGTGATTAACTAAGGTGCTGGGCATTATATGGGGTGGTATAAGAATTTAACAGAGAAGGAAAGAATGTACCAGTTTAGCTACTCACCAAAAGGTTGGATGGATAATCAGCTAGCGCTACAGTGGCTCCAAAAGATTTTCCTGCTGGAAAGCCAAGAAAGATGCGGTGATCTCCGCTGGCTACTCATATTTGATGGTCATGGGTCGCATCTCACCTTTGAATTTGTATCATTATGCTTTGCCAATAATGTCCTACTCCTTTGCCTTCCCCCCCATTCTACACACCTCCTACGGCCACTCGATGTAGGACTATTGGGCCCATATCAGCATTTCTATAGTGCGGCCATCGATAATTATATTTGCTCAGGTCAAAATGTGATAGGAATTAAAAAGTCAATCTTTATTCCTTTTTTGACAGAAGCACGTAAGGCTACCTTCACCCCTCATAATATTCGCCAATCCTTTGCTGCCACTGGTATCTCTCCCCTAAATCTACGACGGGTACTTGGCAAGCTTAACCCTAAAGTTGACCAGCAGCGTGATACCTTGGGTATCATTGAAAAGCAAAGCGGAAGCCATGAGATACGGCATCAGGTCCTGGCAGCTGGCAACCTACTTTGCAACCTCAACCTCAAGAATTTGGATTCTACTCTGGATCGCGTAAACGGCATAATGAGCTCCCTTGGCCACCAGTTAGAGGAAGAGATAGCTTCCAAGGAGGTTTGGTAGGAGATGAGCCTGAAGCTTCAAAGTAGTGATAAACTCTACAATGCTACAGACCGCCGAAAGCAGAGTGAAGCAAAGGTGCTTGATGGGGCAGCTCTAATAGAGCTATGGGATGCTCGTATTGTGAAAGATGAGAAGAAACAGAACTGCTTGACCAGCAGAAAAGGCGTTGGAAATACCCCTATGCTTGTTAGAAAAGGGTGCTTGAAGACAAAGAAAAAACCAGCTATTACGCCTTCCACTATCGCTACACCTATACCCCGGGAACGGCAGATGAATATCATCACCCTTGCACAAACTCCCCATATGCTGGTTATTGATTCTCAGGAGGTTTCAAGCGATGAGAGTGCACCAGAGGATATAAGCGATTCTGAATGGTCCTCAGCTATCATTTTAGGCCCCCCCCCCACTCCCTTTTGCCCATCGGCCACTTTCTCTATCCCACCAACTCATACCCCCCTCCACCTTACGCATGAGTGTATGAACTCGCAAGTCTACTTTTGACTAACAACTTTTTATTCCCTGGTATGACCCCCCCCCTATCCTCCATCCCCGTGCCTACTCGGGCTGACATACTTTTTTTTTCTAGCTGTTTCTTGTCTTTATGCTACTTATTTGTATATATACCATCTCTGGCCTTCTTCTGCTATCTCTTTTGTTGTGATCGGATGAAATTTAATGTCCCGGTAATGCTAATACGCTTTGACATCACTGTCAATTGCGCGATCTGAGACTGTGTCACTTCTCGGTGTTGTGTCACTTCCCGGTGAGCGACGTTAGGAGCCAGGAGTAGAAGTTGTGAATTCAGGAAGTTTGTAGATAGAGCGTCGAAGGCTTAAATTTGAGAATCATTAGAAGCACTAGTAAAATTTCTTCATGAGGCTCTAGGGTGAAAATTTTCTAATGTGTTTGTCAGAAGCAAATGGCACCGAGTTGGCAACAACCGTTCCTACAGGTCCGACCGTTTGCCGCTGGAACGGTCCTGAATGGGCACAGCACAACCAAACAGGGCCTTAGAATGTGGATTTGCTATGGCCCGAGTCCATTTCAGTTCTATCTTGTGCTTTACAAGTATAATTGGGGGGATGGGGGGGTTGCCGCTACGTGGTGTCGTTGCCTATCTCTCCCAAGAATGTGCACGGTATGTTGTAGACTACTATTATACATCATCCTTCGTCTGGATACTTTCCTTGCACATGTGTGGATTTTGAACCAATATTTGCTTTTTAAATACGGTATGCGTTTTCTGTTTCCCTAGGACAATCGCTTTCAGCTTTTCCTCTGAAACCGGATACCGGTAAATGAATCCCCGCTTTGCTATCTTCTCCCCCTATGATTGTATTTGTGCTGGGTGGTACTGTACAAGTATTCGATGGGCTGTCTGAAAACCCCGGAATTTATTACCAGCACCCTAAGACCAAGTCGGTCAGCTGTGGGGTCCACCTGATCGGGGAATACTGATAGGTGTTTGCCTTTGTCCAGCTCAACTGGCTCAGAGATTGTCCCCAGCATAAATATTCCTTCCACTTTAATCGCTCTTAAAAAGCCTTGACGTGCTGGTAATGAATTCTAGTGCTCAGACTACTTAATTGATAGCGTTCTAAAAGTTAGAATACTCCTACAATACAGACTGGTTGCCCTCGATTTGTTTACTAAATAAAGTTAATATCTACGGTCACGAGCACTGCCACCACAACCACAAGTGACTCGAGCTACTCAATATAATCTCTCACATGAACCCCATGTGGGTCGTCAACCAACGTGTCTGAACAAAAAGACACTCCAAGAACCCTTTACATTCTGTTCTATTGAGATAAGAAAGGAGTTATCGTACTGTACAAGAATAAGACACCCTCTTGCCAAATCGGAATCTAAGAATATAACTCTGCCGTAACCTAAATCTATTCCATTTTTAAGCAAAAGTAGAAACAAGTAAACTCTAACTCGGGGCAAAACTCATATTCGGCAGGATTCTTATTCTCCTACCAGCAGTAGTGGGTGGTCATTTCCCTGAGAGAAGATGACAGACTCCCGGGAATCAAGCGGGGACCCAGTTTCAGGATAGGTCGGGAATATCGGGCTTGCAGAATCTCCATGACGCTACCGTGTACTAGGGTGTGAGCAACAGTACGGCGAAGTCTTGGCTGCCATTTACATGGAAATTCTGTGAGCCACGTTCGCCAGACTTACCCACAACCCCCGGTACATTTTCGACAGCTAGTACGAGAGCATGAGCAGTGTTTAACTGAATTTACACGAGCAATTGGGGCTGACATCGTCCGCCCTCTCAGTAGCTTCACTATTGCCTCGTGGCCATTCCTGGCAGCCCATAAGAGCGGTGTTCGGTCAGAAACTGTGTCTTGGGTGTTAGGGTCAACTTCTTCCCGCCCCAACAGTAGTTTCACGATTTCGTCACGGCCACTCGCGGCAGCGAACGAGAGCGGTGTTCGGCCATTGGCCGTGTCTTGGGTGTCAGGGTTGACATCTCTCCGCCCCAGCAGTAGCTTCACGATTGCCTCATGGCCACCCCCGGCAGCGAAAGAGAGCAGTGTTCGGCCATTGGTCTTATCAGGGGCCTCTGGGTTGACGTCTGTCCGCCTCAACAGTAGCTTCACTATTCCCTCATGGCCATTCTCTGCAGCCCAAGAGAGCGGTGTTCGGTTGCAGTCACTTGGGTTCGGGTTGACATCACCGCGCTCCAACGGTAGCTTGGCTATTCCCTCGTGCCCTCGTGCGGCAGCGCAAGAGAGCGGTGTTCGGCCGTATCTACCTGAGCTATCGGGGTTGACATCTTCGCGCCCCAGCAGTAGCTTCACTATTCCCTTATGGCCGTTCTCGGCAGCCAACGAGAGCGGTGTTTTTCCGTAGATCGTTCCTGGGGCGTTGGGATTGACACCTTTTCGCCCCAGCAGTAGCTTCACAATTCCCTTATGGCCTTTCTCGGCTGCCAGCGAGAGTGGTGTTTTACCATAAATGGTCTCCGTGGGGTCAGGGTTCACATCTTGCCGCCCCAACAGTAGCTTCACTATTCCCTTATGGCCATTCTCGGCAGCGAACGAGAGCGGTGTTGTGCCATATTTCGGTTCTGGGGTGTTGGGGTTGGCATCTTCCCTCCTCAGCAGTAGCTTCACTATACCCTTGTAGCCATTCTCGGCAGCGAACGAGAGCGGTGTCCTGCCAGATTGCGTTTCCGGGATGCTGGGGTTGACCCCTTCCCACCCCAGCAGTAGCTTCACTACTCCTTTATAGCGATTCTCGGCAGCTAGCGAGAGCGGCGTTTTGCCATATTTCGTTCCTGGGGCGTTGGGATTGACATTTCTCCGCCCCAACAGTAGCTTTACTATTCCCTCATGGCCATTCTCGGTAGCCAAAAATAGCGGTGTTCGGCCACATTCACTTGAACTATCGGGATTGACATCTCTCCGTTCCAACAATAGTTTCGCTATCCCCTCATGGCCCTTCTCGGTAGCCCGACAGAGTGGCGTTCGGTCGCATTCACTTGAACTATCCGGGTTGACATCTTTCCGCTCCAGCAGTAGCTTCACTATTCCCTCATTGCCATTTTCGGCAGCCCAAGAAAGTGGCGTTCGGCCGTACAGTATCTACTTGAACTATCTGGGTTGACATATTTCCCGCCACAGAGAGACCAGCTGCTTGCGCCACCTTCCCCCGCAGGCTGCCTACTGTGGGGTTACAAATTGTTCTATTGGGGTTTTGTTAGAGAGATTTTTTATTTATAGTCATGGGCACGAGAAGGTTCTTGGTTAGCTAGTGGGGAAGGCAGGAGGTAGAACTTCCGGGCGCAGAATGATTTGTAAGCACTTGCATGGATCGTGGGTCGTGGGAGCGGTGGGCTTGGCCTGGGGAAACAAAAAGGGAGAACTTGACTTTTGTATCTACAACCGCCGTTCTTTAGTTCCAGAAGCAACAGTGGCGTTCGTTTTTGTTTTCACTTGATAGTCATCGACGAAGGTTCAACGGTTCCGATTGTGTGAGGGGTGATAGCCCGACTCGGTTCCTTTGACTACTTTCCTCGGTTCGATCATTTCTTCCGGTTTGTTTCTTCTTTGTTGGTCTGTGAACTCAGCCAGGGAATTATCTTGCCACGGGGCGAGAATCATCGTTTCACTACGCTCCCAGGATTGACAAATTGTAGCCCGAGAAATAGCATCACAACTCCCTCATGTCCATTTCCAGCCGCCCACGACAGTGCAGTTCGACAATATTTCTCGTCTTCCACATCCGGTTGGATATCTTTTTTTTGAAGGAGCAACCTCACCACGTCTTCATGCCCATATTTTGCAGCTCATATGAGTGGCGTCAAGCCTAGGCCATCTCTTTGGTTTACATCCCATCTGTCCATCTTTATCAGAGTGTTCGTGACTTCGGTGCCGAAATAAGAGGTACAGTGCAGCGCAGAAAACAGCTTATCGCCAGGGTGACGGTAAATAGGAAACTTCTCGGTGACCGACTCCCAAAGGGATGAGGCAGATATGTGGCGATCGTAAATGATAAGAAGCTGGAGCGCGAGGGTTTCCGCGCGACCGGAGAGCTCCTTTCGCATGTGGGTGCCGGGTGCCCCAATATAGAGAAGAACACTCAAGGAAGGGTGTATCACGGGGGTCGGGGGGCGGGCCAGCTGGAAGATCCTTAATTCGTTGGAAGTTGAGGTACGTTAGGCAGGTTTCCGCCATCGTTGAGTGGGCCCTGTCAAAGAGCTCGGCATGTGTGCAAAGATGCTCTTTGAGCGTAAAATGGATCAACCTAACAGTCGAAGTACTCTGATCCACGGTGACAAGTCCTTGGCAACAGTCCAGCAAGGTCGATATCGAAGGGATATCATCATTATCGAGATCATTTAATCCTATCCGGATTGCTATGGCGTGGCATATCTCATCCACCTGTAACGGCCGCCTCGAATGGGAGACCCACTTCAGAACTGCCATCCCGAGCCTAGCTTTCTCCCCTATTTGAGCCCTTATCCTCGGTAACATCGTCCTGTACGCACTATCCATGTTCAAACCATTCCCCATTGCGCTAAGCTTTTTTCTCCTTCGATAGATAGTCGGCTCTTGTAGGATCGTCTCGATACTCAAGAAGACAAGCAGGAATCTAGATATAATATCCTTTAGCACACAACATTGGGTACTGAAACGATGACTTCCGTCCAGATAGATAGTATTCTCCGGCGAGTGATACTAACCAAAGCAAAACAAACAAACGAGATAGAAGGAACGGGGAAATGATATCACGATCAGGAAACGAGACAGTACCGAGTTGTGGGCAATCGCTGCTCGCACAAGAGGTGGAGTTAAAGAAATCGATGATGATGATAAAAGAACGGGTAAAGAAAACCTTATCGATCAATCACAAGAGCAGAGTCGTCTATGGACATGTCGTTGTCCTGCTTGCCCACTCGTTTTCCTTTTTGTCTCCGTTGCCTCCCCTCCTTCGCTTTTAAACCCACGATCCCCATAAACCCTTAGTAATCGCTCCCCCCCGGTCCACCGCCACATCAACTTCTCTATCTAGCTTTCTAACTAGCTAGGTATGTAAGCTGCCCGCTATGATTATAAAATACATGAAACGATTTAGTAAAACCAAGTAGGCCTAGTTTAAGTCCCACAGTACCCTTACAAGTTTCCCTTCCTTCCTACATTTCTGAAATTGTTTCTGGGATCTTCTGTATAATTTCCTCTTGTAAACTCTCGCCCATAGCGTCCGGCATCGTATCCTCTTTGAGTGTTGCTCGGAGAAATGTGGTGATATCATTCTTGGTTGGTGTTATGGATCTTGTCCATGCACTCCCCGCAAGATGTTTGTCAACCTCACACCGGATATGCGGTCTCCCGGTTAAGAATAGCCGAGCACCGTGGGACTTCTGGAGTATTTGGTTGAGTGAGTCGAGAAGCTTCGCCCGATATCTCGGTGGGCACTCGTCTAGGGCGTCAATGCATATAAATGCACGTCTGGAGGAGGAAATATCCTGCAGGAACTCTACAATTTCGGCAAGTGCTAGGCTTTGACCACCAAGGACATTCTCACTGTTCCGAGAAGCTTTGACTAGCCTCTCCGGAACCTCTTCCAGTCCGCAAACAACCTGTTTCAGAACTGAGCCCAGAACCGCCTCCGGGGATTGTTCATCGTGCATAGCGAAGTCGAGGTGGAAGCAAGCAACTGCAGGAGTCTCCTCCAAATCCTACTTGCATAACGTATCTATCACCAGCCAGCTAACATCACAGTTGATCAGCAATACATTGCTTTCCTCTAGTATGTTCTGTCTTACCTAATGTAGGTCTTGCCAACACCGGGACCTCCGGGGCAGAACAACGCTGAACCCGCAGATTTACCCCTACGAATGCCACCTAGCCAATTCCTATATTCCTCAGTCCGCAAGAGCCAGTCTCCAATCTCGTCAACCCTACGGGCTCCAATATCCTTACGGCGGCTCTGGGGTTCAAGTAGGGATAGCCAGGTTAATATTCCCGACCCCTCGTTGACCACAGTGTAATTGTTCCAAGTATTGTTAAAAGGCTGGGTAGTATTGAAAGAGGTGTTGATATTATCGCTAACCTGACGAGACATTCTGGATTTTTTGCTGCTTCGGAGGTGTAGAAGATGGGTTCTCGAGTAATTCTATGTGATAGAGTGGGTTATATGGTTCCGAGGAGGGGGGGAAAGCAGAGGGGATGGCAATTTTAAAGAATTCTTGGCACGAAGCAGAGTTTTCTTCTAATCAGTGCACCCGATAATGGTGGACAAGTTGTGAAGCCAAAATCGCTATGGGGCTTCCATACCCGTATCGGAACTGGAGTATGCTCAAGCCGCAAGCCACAGATGGCTGAAAGTTACTGCCAGGAAAGTATCCCAGATATTCCGCTACCGTATTCCACGCCATAGTGCCCGGCATCCCTTGATCTGTATTCAGGCAGTGGTTCCAAAGCAAGAACCATCAGCGCGAACTCAGAAGGTAACAAAAAAGAACAAGGTGGTGAGCAATGATGAAAATCATGATGGAAGATAGACTGCCTCCCTGGCCACCCGGACACCCCCCCCCACCTCCACCCGGACAGATGCTGATTGGTGGGTTTCGTATGAGGAAGGGGCGGCAGTAGTGTTGTGGTGGGTCTTCCCCGGTAGGGGTTCTTTCATGGGTGTTGGCAATCTTGACGGTTGACGATTCAGGTGAAGGTGAAGGTCACCAGCAAAAGAGAACGAAAGAAACTGAAATTTATAGATTGAAGTTGAAAGCCGAAAACTGATGGTTACGATATACCGAAGTGATCAGCTCTCGGAAAAGTGATGAAGGATGAAGAACGATGAACAGTTCCCATTAACCGAAGAAAATCCACACTCCACCTCCGTCCCTCCATGGCTTCCACACTAATTAACTAACAAACCCCTATCCACCAAGACTGCTCACTTACGCGACCACGTAACAAGCGACGCAATCCACGACCATAACGAAAATTAAAGGAAAGCCATCTAAGGGTCCGACAGTGCATAACTAATGCAGGTCTAACTTCCGGTACCTAATAGCGGATCACACTAACTTCTATTCACTATATCAACCTTGAACGTGCCCACGCAATACGGCATTTTGGTGAAAATCCTTTTCACGCTAAGAGGTCAGGATAAGGTGCAAGTCAGGATTTCTCACAAAGTAACCCTTCCCGGTTAGTCACTTCCTTGAAATGGAGGACAAATATCAACACTCAGGGCAAATTGGTGAGAATCCTACCCTAAAGGCTGCTCTCACTCAAAGGGGTTCGTGTATTTCGCCACACTTTCCTTCGACCTCCTAGCGTGTAAACGAGTTTCACTGGAAGATGCGGTAGTAGTTCCCAATGCTAGCGTACACACTAGTCATGCACCATATACACACTATTCCTCTTCGGCAGAAAAATCCTTGCAAACCTTACTACGACAAATTGGGAAGGCAAATCTTATCTGAGTAGCACGAGTACGTTTAGGTGTAGGTCAATCATTGGTTGTTCGGGAATGGGTTTGGCATGTGTGCTCTCTACTTAAATAGCTTCCTCTGGTAAGACTAGACATTAAAGAGCATCTCTCCCCTCTACACAGAACACCGTCATGTTAGTCCTGCCGTTTTTTTCAATGTTTGAAAGGGTTTATTATCGCAGATCAGGTGATCGAGGGTGCGAGGATATTTGCGGGGAGTCTCATTGACCTCGGGAGACCAGAAAGGAATATAGTTGTTAGGCATGTATTTCAAATAGAAATATTTGGTAACTTAGGGGCCACCGGAGAATTTCTTGTGTTCCCCTTGGGAAGACTGCTACAATTTCTTAACCTAGCAGTAAGGCGCTTGGAATTTACTTGGGACACTGCGCTTGTAATGAGACAAGTTGTGGCTTTCACGCGAAACAGAAATTGCTATATGGTGGGGAGCACTTCTGTCACATTAACTAGCAAAGCTTGATATCACTAGCTCGAAACCCAAGATATTATTATTGTCGATAGTGTTTTTAGCTTCCAGCAAAGAAAAAGGGTTGTAGGGTTGGCCACCTGGGAGTAGGTTGTCGCAATTTCTCCAGCGAGGGTTGAAGGAGTTTTGTTGGTATGATGTGATAGCTAGTGCGAGAGTGCTCGACTTATGTCATGAGTCAGGACCCAGAAACAAGGGTCTGGGATTAAGTAATTAGGCATTCCAAAGGTAGTGCTCCACGAGGTGTGTTACATTTGGGAAGGAAATTGCTAGAACAATGGCTTTGCTTTGCACAATAAAGATTAATCGAGGAATTCGGTGATAGGTGATGGTGGTAACTTCGTATGTTAGTTAAACGAAAATCCTCTTATATACACATTGAATTGTGTAACTTAAGTGTTAAGTAATCTCTCAAAACCTGATCCCATTTTATGCACTAAATGATCTCTCGATCAACTCAAAACTCGCAGAGTCCCTACTATTCAAGTTAACTTCATTTCCATCTATTAAGCATATATCGGTGCACCGGCTAATACTCTATCCGTAGGGTATAGATCGTGTAGCTGGAAGCCTGAAAAATTCATATCAAGAACTTCTACAATAGAAGGCATATTTCTCTCTTGAGTAGTGGTTGTTTGAGCTGTTGCCTACCGGGTCTTAAGGGTAAGTGAGGCGCCTGGCTGGATAGCTAACCTAGACAAGAAACCTTAGACTAGTTTACTTGCATAAACCGGAGTCACTATGCTGGCCACCAGTCGTTTCCTTATACAAAACTCACTAGCAAGCATCTGTTCAGGAGGGGAGGAGAGCTCTGGGTTACCTTGGAGACTGTTTATGGTGGAGATTCTTTTTGATTTCAGGAATCGGTAATCACAGAATGTAATTACCATGGGTCAAAGCTCTATCTAGAAGTATTGTCATTTTACTTTATTAGTCTCATCTCAAGGTTTTAGATGGTAGATAGAAATAGGGCTCGCTTCACTTATGCTCACCCCCTAAGCACCGTACACATGACGCACTATCAAATAGTGCCAATAGTAGCGACGAGAGTGATATTAGTTTTACAGGCGTTTATTCTATTGGAATGTTCTTGGCGCCTAAGAGTAACTGGACCTAACTTTACAAGGGTGCTTTAAGAGACCCCCGCTTTGCTTTCTCAAGACCTCACGTTTCTTAGGCCCCCAAGAACACCATCAACCAGGCATGCTCAGCAAGTCCTCTTCTTCATCGAAGCAAACAATAAACAGTCGAAGATGTCACAAAATATCTTCAATAATAGTACCAACTGCCAAAATACTACAGACTCTTATAATACGACTACTAATAATGTGTGGAACAACTGTACCGTCGCCGATGATCTGTCTCCACTCCTAACCTGGCTATCACCGTTGGATCCCGGCTTACGACATTCCGACATTCAAGAGCGCCGAGTAAATGATGTCGGGGAGTGGCTCATGGAGACTGAGGAATTCAAGGGGTGGTGCAGATTGAGTGGGGAAGGTGAAAGTGATAAGGCAGTTCTGTTTTGCTATGGAAAC
>Ga0307517_10009443_pt1 | contig 13819 bp, 12 predicted proteins | sample 23_EM_MG_FD_194515 | JGI IMG/M metagenome (GOLD analysis project Ga0307517, IMG submission 194515) | Populus trichocarpa ectomycorrhiza microbial communities from riparian zone in the Pacific Northwest, United States - 23_EM | ecosystem: Host-associated > Plants > Roots > Unclassified | place...
TTCGCTCTCGCTCTTGTCATTGGACCATCTGAATCCTCTTGCACATTAGTTTTAGCCTTACAAGATGGATTATAATTCCCATGATGCACATCAAAACCCTAATAGACCTCTTATGTGGACTTATATGATGCCCACTTACAATTAAACCCAAATAATATAAATAAACCCTAAGCTAAGAAGAAAATAATAATAACAATAATAAATCTGAATTTAATATCCTAAATATATTAGGATCAGATTTGTTGCCCTTTAGAAGTCCCATTTAAGCTAGAGAATCAAATCTAGAATTAATTCTGAAATCTTCTTTCCTTTTTGTAGCCAGGATGAGTATGGAATCCTTGTAAGAAAAGGATTCTTAAACATTTATGAATCCTTGCCACACTTGGAAACTATGTTGCAGCCCATTAAAGATCTTTGTAGAAATAGGAGATTCTCAAAATAAGCTGCCACATCCTTTTAGGAAAAGAATCCTAGCCAAATAGGAAGTCCACAAGTCAAAAGGAAGTAAATAACAAAATTCGTATAGCCTCTATTGACCCGTTTTTGGATGCCTTCTTGAACTCCGATTGACCTGAACTTTTACCCCAATGTAGGACAACATGTCAGGAGACTTCACGTAACATTTCAGCTCGATCCAACGGTCAGATTGAGAATTGTGAGTGTTGCCGTAAAATTGGATAGTTGCACATTTTACGTCAGAATTCGAATTTGACCTTTCCTGGATCGTATCATTCCCTCTCTCTTCAAGATGATTCGTCCTCAAATCACCAACAAGTTGAATGGACAATTCCTTAGCCTCCTTTTGAAGCTTTTGGAGTTCTTTTCTTGCCAACAATCGTCGCCAACAACTTTGGATGAAAGTAGCAGCTGTTCTATTTTTTTTCTCCTCTCTTTCTGAAGCTTGCTGCGCATTGACTGCTACCCTTAACACATCAAGTTCTTGCTTCATCTCCCATAAAATACGAGATAGACTATTGGATTCTTTTTTTAGAACACTAATCTCTTTATTTCTCTCCCTTTGATACCACCTCTCCTTTTGAACCCTCCATTCCTTTTGCCATAACACCACATCAAAGTACATGAAATCCCTTCAGTTTCTAGGCTGCCGAATACCTTCTCGATGGCCTATGATCTCATCCTTAAAACCACCATCACCATTATCATCAACGCCCTCCTCAAAATCCTCATAGTCAGCCCACTTTGTCCTTTCGGCCCCACTGTTATTGTTTGATTTCGGTTCAGACCCAACCTTTCTCACGTTTTGGGTACATGTTCCAGCCACCTTACCCTGTTTTCCCACCTTCTAAAGTCACAGAATTCATTCTTGCCATCATCTTCGTCATGGCTTGCATTTGGAATTTAAGTTCTATATCGAGAGGGGGTGGTGTCTTGTTTTGATCTGACATGATAGTACTTGCAAAAATTGATTAGTGGTAAAAACAATCCTCACATCGCTCGTGTTTCGCTCAAACACTCTTAATCCTCACCTATCGTCTCACCTTCTTGCGGTTCTTGCGAAACTAAAACCAACACCAAATAAAACCAACTTGGCAGCGCAATCCAAATATATATATATATATTACTCAAGAAGCGATAAAAACCAGAAAACAAGCAAAACAAAACTGCGATGATAGTCTCGCGAGTAGCAAGTGAGTCTATCCGAAATATGAATGAAACTGAAGACTCGAATAAAAACAGAAACAAAAATATGCAAAATGATGAAACAACACCCAAATATGTTGGATATGATGAAAATAAACTGCAAGAAACGAAAAAAACAGAAAGAAAGCGAATTTTCAAAGTTGAAGCAAAACAGACTTGTTACTACCACACTCCAACCTAAATTGCCAACATCAATCTCAACCCTTCATTTCCTACCAGAAAGCCTAAGCCTCAAATCAAATACCAAAGGGTACAGGAACAACTACCCACACTACCACTGCCTTTAAATGAGATTTACAAAAAGCTACTGAGCATCGAACATGTAGCACCAAAACCACTAATACCTTTACAGCCACCTTACCCTAACTGGTACACGCCCGACCTCACCTGCGAATACCATGCTGGTGTTGCAAGACATAACATTCATACTTGTAGTGCCTCTGAGAAAAAGGCTTATGCATTTAATTAAAGGTGGGTGGATAACATTCGAAGGAACTCCAAACGTGAGTACGAACTCTCTACCCAATCATGTTTCAAGCAGTGGATCAGAAATGCACTAGAGACGGAATGCCCGAGAAATCTAAAAGGACCAATGATAAAGTCAGGGTGCAAAGAAGGTAGTATGAAAATAGGTGTTTGTGGTTTTTTATCCACACCATTTTAGAAACACTTGCAAAAGCTTTTGTAGGGAGGCCGGAAAAAAGGGAAGTGTACCAGAGTTAGAAAACGGAGCCTGCCTTTATTGTGTCTAAAATAATTGCCTCTGTTTGATCATGTCTGCAAAGTTATTTTGATTTTGTCATATTTCAACCTATTTGAGTCTTATCGGCAATTTCGCTCGTAATGCCACAAGACTTTCTCTGTCAAATGAGTCTTTCTTGTTAATAAGATCATGCATTTTCTTGTGTTCATTTGTTGTTTCATGCAAATAACACACCTATACTACTAGCACACCCTTTCACTCACAAACCACCGTACCAATAATTCTTTGGTATGTTTCCTTTTTCCCCAAAACTATACATGATCCTATGTTTTCAAAAGGATTTTTAGGAAATCAAGGTTTTAGTACAAAAACAAAAATCAAATTGGTGTTTGTTCTAACAAACAATTTCTGGAAATTCAAACGATATCCTAACCATACAACTAGCAAACCTGAAGAGCCCAAACACCATGAGTCGACTTCAAAACTGAGTTTTAGCTGCATGAATAATGAGAAACTATTTTGCATATTTACATGAAAGAAAGCAAAGCTTGCCGATTCTGAAAGCATGCGTTTGAAATGAGGAAAAACCATCTTTGATAATCTTTTCACAACGCTAAATATATCATTTGAAGTCCCTTTTTGAGCCTAGTAACATGTCCTTGAAAAATAAACTTGGCTAGGATCACACCCTACACTAGGGGGTATGATTAAAATCCTCAATGATTAAAAGTTTCCAAACAAAGTTGAGGGGCATATAAAAAACCTCAATGATTAAAGGTTGCCCAAACAAAGTTGAGGGGCATATAAAAAACCTCAATAATTAAAGGTTGCCCAAACAAAGGTAGAGGGCATGAAATAATCCAAAAGTTTTGAAAGGTTTGAGCATACCATAAAAATTACCAATATGATGATGCTCAAAACCAAATGAAGAAGAAACAAAGAGAAAAGCCCAAGACCAGCATTGGGGGGGCACGATGGGCCATTTTGCAAATTAATTTCAAGGTTTAGAAATCCATGGACCCAAAAGAGGTTGAGAAACAAGCGCTGGTGATCGGTAGGCAATGTCTTAAAATCACTTAAACACCTTTTGAGCTAGTAAATATCTTTTTTCTTCATAACCAAGAGCATAAGCCTACGTTACATGCCCAATCAAGCCCTTTTTGATCAAACACAAGCAATCTGGATTGGTAGGCAATGCTTTCTCAAGCGAAACAAGTCATTATTCATACAAGCAAAATGAATGCTTTGAAGATCGGTTCTCTTTAACCCTTAAATTGAAGTTTGAACCTCTTTGACTAACAAAACATCACTTCACATTTTCACCAAAAGCAAAACAAAAATTTTCAACTCTTATGCAAACATATCCATCAGAATCGCTTAAATTTTTCAGAACAAGTTTGTTTTGAACAAACATTAAAATGATTTTTTTTGGAATAGCTTTGAAATTATAAAAGTTCTTCATGAAAACAGTTTCATCTTTCACACAGCCTCATCCCTAGAGAAAACCCGAAATGAACACTTGCAGACATGATCATGTCGAGGGCAATCCGACAAACACATAATAGGGTTAGCTCATTGATTCCCCTTTTAAGAAAACAAAAAATGTTGGGTAGAGCTGGCAACCTTTCAGATAAAGGTTTGTGGGCAAATAAATATGTTTATGTCATACCCCTCCCAGAGGTCATGATCTTGTGATATGACTTGGGTAAACAAGAGCAAAAATGCCATCAAAGATTACTATTAGAGAGTCGAACTACTTCCTATATTTCGCAGGTAAAGTATACATGCATCTTGATCATAATGCATTGCTTTCATCTTTAGCAGATTAGTGTCCCATCATAATCTACTTCCTTTCGAGTGCTCCCTTGAGCCCTTACATGTTGTTGAATGTGTTTTTCTAACCCTACCTCCTATCGAGTGCGCCCTTGAGCCCTCACTTCTCGTGTAGTGTGTTTTCCTGACCCTACCTCTTTTCAAACGGGCCTTTAAGCACTCAGCTCTCAATATTGCGCTTCTTAGCCTTATCCCCCCTTTGAAAGCGCCCTTGAGCCATCATCTCCCAGGTGGTGCGTTTCCTGACCCTACCTCGTTTCAATAGAGCCTTCGAGCCCTCAACCCTCTTAGGTTTTGCACTTCCTAACCCTACCTCCTTTCGAGTGTGCATTTAAGCCCTCATCTCTTAGATAGTGCACTTTACAGCCCTACCTCTACCCTTTGAGCCTTCATCATCTCAGCTAGTGCGCTAAATAGGCTTACCTCCTTCACTTTGAGTGCACCTTTGAGCCTTCAACCATTTTAGCTAATGCACTTTATAGCCCTACCTCCTTTCCTTTGAGTGCACTTTAGAGTCATCGACCATCTCAAATACTGTGCTATGTAGCCCCACATCTTTCTCTTAGAGTGCACCTTTGAGCCATTATCTCCCGGGTAGTATGTTTTCTAATCCTACCTTCATTTGAATGTGCCTTTGAGCCATCATCTTCCAGGAGGAGCGTTTCCTAACCCTACCTCTTTTCAAGTGCACTTTCCGGCCCTCCTTTCCCTGGTGGTGCGTTTACTACCTTCCCTTCTTTCGAGTGCGCTTCCTAGCCCTCACTTCTTAGATAGTACGCTTTCTAGCCCTATCTCCTTTTTGAGTGCACTTTTGAGCCCTCATCTTCCAGGTGGTGCCCTTCCTGACCGTAACCTCTTTTCAATAGAGCCTTTGAGTCCTCAAACCTCTTAGGTTTTTTGCTTCCTTGCCCTGCCTCCTTTCGAGTGTGCCTTTAGGCCCTATCGTTCTCCTTTCGAGTTTGCCTTTAAGCCCTCGTCTCCCTTCGGGCCCTATCTCTTTTTGAACTCTCATTTCTTAGATGATACACCTTCGAGCCCTATTATGTCATCCCTTTTGAGACTTTTCATTTTTCTCATCTGGGTGATTGCTCATTACAATGAAACCATTTCGAGAAATTGTCGCATTTCTCACCACCTTCAAAATCTTCCATCTGGGTTGGTCGCCTATTACAATAAGACCACTTTTAAAAAAATATATTCGTATTTTTCACCACTTTGAAAAATCTTCGCATTTTTCACCTCTTTGAAAAATCTTGGTGTTTTTCACCTGGGTAGGTCACCCATTATAATGAGACCATTCTTGAAAAACCTTGAAAGTAAGACCACTTTGAAAAATCATTCGCATTTTGTACTTGGGCTGGTCGCCCATTACAATAAAACTACTTTGAAAAATCTACGCATTTTTCACCACTTTGAAAACTCTTTGCATTTTTCACTGCCTTGAAACCAATGACAATTCAACCATTTCAAAATCTTTGAAAACCCTTTTTGTTTTTCCTCTAAGTGCGCTTTATAGCCCTCAATTCAAATACTTCTAGAAGGATTCATCATTTCTTGATATGGTGAGTTCGTTATCTCCCTCTTTTTTTCTTCTTCTTTACTAAGCTTACTATCTAAAATCTCTTACGAGACTTTCTATCGCAAGCATTGTAAAGATGGAGGCAACTGTCATAATCCAATTTTGGGTTATTCCCTAAAATTCACTTTTTTAAAAAATAAAAATAAAAAAATAAAATAAAAGTTGGTAACGTAAAGAAAGCAGGTCGGGGAATACAACTGCAATTTTGAAGGAAATTCAAGGCCTAATTGTACCTCATTATGCCTACAAATGGAGAAACAATGCAAATTCAAGGTTAGATTAAATGATTATTGGATGAATTTGCATAAAAATTAAGTCCAATGACATAATTAAATTTTTAAGAGGCCAATTTGATTTAATCATGGGCCAAATTGAATTTTAATTATGTTTAAGAATTAATTTGGGTTCAATTGAATGATTTAATTAAGTGCAAGGACTTAATTACACTTTAAATGGGTCAAATTAATTTTACTAGGGATTGGTGAAAAATTAAGTTTGAGAGCCCAATTTGAGCTTAATTGAGAAGATTAGAATTTTAAAAGACCAAATTTAATTTTTACCAAGTTAATTGATTGAAATCAGGAGCAAAATTACAAGAAAATCAAAGTTTTTGGGTCAATTAGGGGGTTTAATTGAAGAAATTCACAGCCAAAGACGAATATACAAAACGAGTCAAACTATAGAGATTTAATTGACAAAAACCAAGGGTGAAATTGAAAGTTCAATGGTCAATTCATGGTCAAATTGTATAAATCTGAGACCAAGGACCAAAGTGCAAAATACGTGTAAATCTGGGGTTCCAATTGAAGTTCGGTAGGGGATAAATTGCATAAAATCAAAAGTTTATGGTCAATTAGGGTTACAATTGATGAAAATTGCAAGCTGAAGGACTATATTGAAGTTCGTTAAAAATCCCTAATATAACTGCGTTTTGCATTGTTTTTTAAAACAAAACAGATGACGCGTCGTCTGGCCGCTATTCTTTATTTCCCCTAATTTTTAGCCGAAAAGCTGCCTGGGTGGCTACTTTTAAAGGTGCATTTAATGCTTCATTTCTCCACTAAATTTGACGAAACTTGCACGCAAATGATCAACTGACACTGCTCTACAACCCCATGGGGTCTGTTCAGGTAGATTGACACCATAAAGGTCGCGACGCCGGCCTAAAGTTGCAAACTCAGTGATGCGAACCTCATGATCACGTGGTCACACAACCCATAATCAAGATTGAGATCTGATCCCGGAAAGCCGAAATAGGTCTGATAGGAGTGTGACACAATGGAAACCTACCCCAAGGCACCAACACTATTGGATTGAGTAGAATGACGCCACGAAGCCAGTTAATCTTTGATAAGTCAGATTCAGTTCGTTCAAGAACTGAAGAATGCAAAAATCACTCTCACACGTTAAAACTGAAAAATTCAGAAGTAATTATCAGCAAAGCTGCCGAAGTTTTGGCTTACATGAGTTTAAATAGTTCTTAAAAAATTAACCCTAATGGACCCCTTACACAGACTTATATGGGGTCCACTCAAAACTGATCCAAAAACCCTTAACTAAAAAGCCCATAACCTGATCCAAACAAGCCTTGGATCCTAGCTCAAAACAAAGTTTTAACTAAGCCCAAACATGAAAGAAAATAATAAAAATAGCTAATTTGTCATTAAATACCACTAGCTTTTCTTTCCTTTTGTAGTTTAGGATAAATAAGGAATCCTTATAAGAAAAGGATTCTGAAACATTAATGAATCCTTACCACACTTGGAGATTATACTACAGCTCATTAAAGATTCTAGTGGAACTAGGAAATTCCCAAAACCACCTGCCACATCCTTGTAGGAAAAGAATCTTAACCAAATAGGAAGTCCACAACTCAAATGAAAGTAAATAACAAAATCCGTACAGCCTATGTTGACCAGTATTGTGGTGCCTTCCAGAAGTTTGATTGACCGGAAATTTTAACCCGTAGTAGGAAAACATGTCTGGAGAGTCCATATAAAATTGTAGCTCGATCCAACGGTCGGATTGAGAATTATAACTGTTTCCGTAAACCTGGACTGTTGTGCTTTTTACGCCAAAATCCAAATCTGACCTTACTTGGGTCGTATCATAAGGTTGAACCGTATCACTCAGGCAGCCTTGAACTATCAGATTTAAAAATTCATGGTGCCTACTTTGAACCAAATCAAGGGCTGAAATTTTTCTCCAGTGAAGACAATATTACCCTCTTCCATCTCCTATAAATAGGGTTGGATTTCATGTCCCGAGTATGAAGAAATTCAGGGCCAAAGTCACGAAAAAATCATTTTCTCCCCCGGTTTTTGGTTCCCAACTGCCTTTTCTTCTTTCTTTCTCTCTACATCGTGGCCTTCGGCCACCACTACTCCCACCACTGTCTTGTCCACCATGATATTCACCACAAGCAGTCGCCTAACCACCTCACGTGGTGGTCGCAAAACCTCTCTCTCTCTCTCTCTCCCCTATGCAAAAATCTTATTCTTTGCCACCGCGACCTCAACACCAACAGCAGCAGTAGCAACCACCACTTCCAGCGACTTTCATCCTTACCAACAATAGTAAGGGCGACGACTCTCTCCTCAGCCACTCCAACAGCTCCAACCATGAGCAACTCTAGCACCGACCATGATAGCAACAACAACTCTGGCGGCCAAACTCTCCACCATTGCCACCGCTAGCACCACATCATCCTCCACGGCTAGACCACCTTCGCACCAGGTACCCTTATTCTTCTTCTTCTTCACCCTGTTCACAACGTGAACACTAGGTGTGAATTATAATTCACGTCCACTGTTCATGTAGTGGACGTTGGGTCAGGCCGGTTATGGCCCTCCCCAAATGGCTAGGCCGAATCCGACCCACCCTGAAAAAAATATCAAAAAGGATCTGTTGGGCCGAAATCGGCCCACCCAACTTAGCTGGCCCGACCCATATATTTAATAATATTTAATCAATATAATATAATATTATATATTATTAAAAAAACAAAAAAAATCCAAAATTTTTCAAAAATCCTTTAAAAAAATTTGTGATTTTCTTACGTGTTTTTCTACCAGTTTTGCTTAATATCGGACTGTATACTTATATTGTAAGATACAGATCCGGTATTAAAATACTGGTTTCCTCCGAACCCTTTCTAAATTTTTTTAAAAAAAATTCAAAAGATTTCGAAAAAAATTATTAAAATTAATTTCCACTTTTAAAAAAACAAAAGAATATTTTGTTTTCATGCATACGGCCAAATCCTAAAATGTTTTCCAAGCATATTTTCATATAAAAAATTGCATCTTTCACATGTTCTGAAAATTCAAGAAAAAATAGATATCATAACCAGTTTATGATCATCCATTTGGGTTTGATCAAAATATCAAAAACCTTTTTCCAATCTTTTTTTAAGGTCCAAATATATACTTTAATATTTGTAGAGTGTAAAATTACATGATGAAGTACATCATTGGGTGTTAAAGATACAAGGCACAAAATAAATGAGATGCTAAATTTTAATTTTAGATCGGTTAGGATTTAACTCGATAAGATACACACTCTCTCATTAAGAGAGATTTACCTTGAACTGTAGATGAGACCAATGAATAGAAACTCGACCTACAAAAACAATCAAATAACAATGCAACTTACTTTAGGTAGGGTTCACTAGGGGTGAGGCGTCTTTCTTTTGCACAACCAGTCCTTTACCAAGACTCTCGCAGAACATAGGTTCCTAGTAACCATAATACTAGGTTGTGACTGCTAAACCTTAATCATAATTTTATGATTAAACCAAAACCTTTTCCTTCCCAAGACACACAACTCATCAAAAGGCATGATAAAAACCTCATTGTCGCCCCCGACATTGCGGCGCACCCCGTGACAATAGGTTCGACCTAATTCTTTTATTGGGAAATTCAGCCAGATCAAGACAGGTTATGTATGGGATGTTCTTAGGCAGCAAAGAAAGTTTATTTGGAGAGTATTTTGGGTCTAATCTGGTCCCAATTAATGAATATGGGTTTAGGTCACATAGGTCCAAAATTGGCTTGGGTTAATTAAGATGTTGGGATCAAATCAGATTTGTTTGGGGTTCATTTCCTATTTCTACAAGGACTTAAAATCAACAAAATATTCTCCTAAAATCTAAGGAAATTTCTTTCATTATTTTCCCTATTATTTATCAACAAATGAGGAAGTTTTCTAGTCAACAAAGGATGCTAGGTGGGCTATTAGATCTGATTTCCTAAGCCATGAAGGATTAATTAATGATTTTTCTAGTCTAGGAAGGAAACTAAATTAGCAGGTGTAAAAAATAGAGATTTTCTTCATTAATTGTCCATGTAAAACAAGAAAACCAAGCACAACAAGGCAAGAAGACTTCAGAATTAATTCCACATTCAGATAAGATTTCTTAGTCTATTTAGGACTTCTTAGAGGTGGAAAATCTGATCCTAGCATATGTAGAATATTAATTTTATATTTTTATTATTTTCTTCTTAGTCTTTGGTTTATTATTATTTATTTCGATCAATTTTGTAAGTGAGATCAAATTAGCCCATATATGGAGATCCATTAGGGTTATTTAAAGCATTATTTAAGTGTTTTGTATGTTGAAAAGCAGGCAACCATGTATTTATGAAATAAATTTGGGTTTTGAATGATGCAACACATTATCTTTTCTGAGACAAAGATCACATCTGACTTATCAAGGTATAACTGACCTTATGACGTCATTCTATTCAGTTCCAATAGTGTTGGTTTACTGAAATAGGTTTCCATTGTGTCACACTTCTCAAACCTGATTTTCAGCTTTCTTGGAGAAGTGTCATATTCGTTGAGGGTTGCTTGACTAAATGATCAAGAGGTTCGAATCAGTTGGTATCAGAGTTAGGCTCTAGAATCAGGTTATATATTTATTGTTTTCCTTATCTATTTGTTTTGTGTCAATTTCTCATCGTCTGTCTTCGTTTTGTTTTGGGTCAATATTTTTTTCTTTCTTGTGTTTATTCTTATTATTATGTGTTTATTGTGTTTTAATTAGAGTAAAAAAAAAAGGAAAGCAATCAGAAAACATTATTTGGGTTAAGTGCCTATAACACATCTATTTCGAGTAGATATTTGGCTGTTGTTTGAGTTATTTTTATCACTTTTGCATCTGTTTTTGTTTTCGATCAGTTCTAGTCCAAACAAAATTCATATTTGCAATTTCGAGTCTAAATCAGTGTTCTTGATGCTGTAAACTCTATTCTTGTTGTGTCTTCATCTTTTTTTTTCCTATTTGTGTCATTTATTCAGCAAGGAAGAGGGAACGAAGGAGGATTTTAGCTCAAGGATGCAAAAAACTAAGCCATGATTTGTGGGGTTTAGAAGAAAAGTGTAGAAGATTATTGTATGAACTTCAAGCTTCATGGGAAAAGGAGGTACAACGTCAAAAGAAAGAAAGATAAAGGAGAGTCGTTGTGGTTATCATTTAAAAGTATATACACAAGTGGTTAGTACAACATGCTTATTTGAAATTCTTATCAATCACCACTTCGATACAGTGTTGTTGGAGAAAGGTGTTAGCAATAATAGAATTTCAAAGGCTTAAACAAAAGGCTAATGAAGTCCCTAATAATCCTATTCAATATTCGAGGGAGAATCTTCTTGAAGAGTAAGGGAATGATACGGTTTAGGTTCAACCTTGGATTCCTTATAGTAAGCATTCAATTGTGTGTTTGAGATTTGGTGTTGATATGGTTCAGTATATAGTTCAGCTTTGGGTTTTTCATAATGGGTTTTTACCCAGGGATGCATTCGGTTAGATTGAGATTCTTATGGATGATGGGTTTGGCCTAATTATTTTAGTGGGTAATTACGTCAGATCAGGATAGGCTATGCATAGGATGTCTTTTTATAGTAAAGAAAGTTTGTTTAGAGTGTATTTTGGGTCCGATTTGGTCCCTATTAATGAATATGGGTTTGAGCCATATAGGGTCCAAAGTTAACTTGGGTTAAATAAGATAAGATTAGATTAAATTTGTTTGTGGTAGATTTCCTAATTCTCCAAGAATTTAAAATAAGCAAAATATTCTCCTAAAATCCAAGGAAATTTCATTCATTATTTTCTCTATTATTTAAGAGAATATTTATCAACAAAGAAGGAAGTTTCTTAGTCAACAAAGGATGTTAGGTGGGTTGTCAGATCTGATTTTCTAAGTTAGAAATGATTAATTAATGATTCTCATACTTTAGGAAGGAAACTAAATTGGCAGGTATAAAAGACGGAGATTTTATTCATTAATTATCCATGTAAAATAAGGAAATCAATCACAAGGCAAGAAGACTTCAGAATTAATTCCATATTTAAATCAGATTTCCTAATAATCTATTTGGGACTTTTTAGGGGTGGCAAATATGATTCTAGCATATATAGGATATTAATTTTGTTTATTTTATTTTATTTTCTTCTTAGTCTTTGATTTATTATTATTTATTTGGCTTAATTTTGTATGTGGGCTTAAATCAACCCACATATAGGGATCCATTAGGGTTATTTGAAGCATCATATAAGCGTTGTTTTTGGATAAGGTATATATATTAACCAAAAAATAACAAAATACAATAGAGGGTATAAACCCTATAGATGGCCAAAGGCAGACAAACCTGTTTACCCAAAAAGCAACCAAACAAGTAAAAATCAGGGCATTTCCCAGATACAATTAAGAGGGCCCTCAAAATCTAAAAAAGACAAAAAAAGAAAAACAAGTCAAACAAAATTGAAAATATCATCAGAAAATCCCAAGGCAATATGAAGTATTCCATTAGTAATCAAAGAAGCCATGTTGCGAATAGGATTAACTTTTGAAACAATACAACTAACAATTTCTATGTAAATAATTGAACTAGTACGAGGAGCATCACCATAAATAAGAGCATTCATTTCCCTTTAAATATAATAAATGGCAGAAGTTAATATCAATCTCATAAGCACATGATGAAGAGAACACCCCCCTACTCAAGTTTGAGAGCCAAGAGATGGTGTTAACCTATGAGCAATGATTAGTACTTAAAAGTGCATTTTTATAAAGGTTTTATATCATCATTTTGCACTTGAAGTATCAATAACTCCTTAACTAAAGCATGTTTTATAATAACAAGTCTGATACCATAAGATACCTTTAATTTATGGTAAATGTTCATCTTAAATGCAAGCCTATCACATAAATGAAAAGGATTGATTGATGAGTTTAAGTATTGAAATTGAAAGGACAAAGAGAGGGCCAAACTTAGAAAAGAGATGCTGGTTCAGTCCAAACTGGAATACTGTTTGGTCATCGGGTCATATCTGGAGCTGTAGATCTTGGATTTAGGTCTGCTTTATATGGATGGAAAGCTAAGACATAGGCCTAAAACTTTCATGAGACTCTAAGATTTAAAAAGGCCGCTTTCAAGTCCAAATTGTAGCAACAACGGAGAAGTCTGAATCTGTCCTGTAGCCCAGACACTGTTCAGTGTTCAGCCCATATTTGGAGTTCTAGAAGTCCAAATGACCTCAATTTTTTTTGTTGGAAATTTGAGACAATTTCCTAGAACTTTCATGATTCAAGTCTGTTCAAATTTTGACGTTAGCAATGATGTTTTGTTCAGACAAGAAGATAAGGATTGTCACCAAGTCAAGAGTTGGCCACCCACTCAAGAATTAGTCATCAAATCAATAGTTTCAAATTTTGGCCTATAAAAGGAGGCATTTGCCATGCATTTAAGAGCTTGGTTGTTTAGATCAAGATTTTGCTCTTGCTCTCTCTCTCTCTCTCTCTTTATATTTTTTTAATGCTTAAGTTTTGCTTTCATTAATATCATGTTTATGCTTTTCATTTTCTTTCCTTTATTAGTTAACTTGTATCTTATTTATGTTCTTATCTTGTTTATTTATATTTCTCTTCTTCATTATGTTTAGCTAAGTTTATTATGTCAAGGTGAAAAGGTTACACTAATGGTGTAAGAATAAGTATAATATAAACTCAATATGGACTTCAATACTTATATCCTAAACA
>Ga0307517_10009444_pt1 | contig 13818 bp, 5 predicted proteins | sample 23_EM_MG_FD_194515 | JGI IMG/M metagenome (GOLD analysis project Ga0307517, IMG submission 194515) | Populus trichocarpa ectomycorrhiza microbial communities from riparian zone in the Pacific Northwest, United States - 23_EM | ecosystem: Host-associated > Plants > Roots > Unclassified | place...
ACGTAGGGGTCCGTGTCGGGATGGCGTCAGGACGGACGGCGCTAAGTAACGCAAAATCAGGACGCAACGTCGGATCGACGTCGCGTCCTGATTCGCGATTAGCGTTCGGGCGTCAGGTGCGTCAGACACACAGGACGCATAGGACGCAGGGTATTATTTTTGCTGATGTTTGATTGCAGAGTTTGGTGTACTTGAGTCAATCGAGCCACTACAGTTCTGACATTTAATTTTCACAATTTCTAATCTGTTCAACTGGAAAGCTGTACAAAGGAAAGATTATTGACTAACTTTATTCAAGAGTCTAACTATTATTATCATTACTCTTAGGAAAGGAAGTAATTTAGAAGAAATTCAGTATTAGGAAGGATGAATATAATAATTGTTGCAACAAATGGTTGTTAATAAATATGAAGAGATATTGTGGAAGGAATATTTGAACTGTTTGAGGGTTTTGAGTTGTTATGGGATAGGTAATATACTAGGATTCCAAGCTGACTATTAGTTGGTCAAGAACATTTGAGAAAACAGATTAATAATCAGGAAGGCTCTCAGATAATGTTTTGTAAAAGTAAGAATATAAAAAATATTCAAATATCAAAGAGTTTAATTATTACTCAATAACTTAGAATATTGTTAAAGTCTTTTTTCTATTGCTCAATGATTTTTCAACCATCAAGAGAGAGGCCTATTATTTATACAAATAGTTATACTACTTTCACTTCTCTAATTAAAGAGTATCTTCTTAACAATTCAGTTAGTCAGGACAGTGTAACGGCACGAGACTAGGAATGTGAGATTGTCTAGGGATATTGTCAGAGGCAGACGGGGACAGGGTGACAGGAAGACGGAAAGGTATCGGTGAGAAGTGTTATCTTTGGATTGCTGAATACAAAAGATACAAACTAGAGAAGGAGAAAGGAAAATCTACTAAAAGGCGCAAGCTTGCCTTTTATACAACCAGGATTTTCGCTCCAAGTAGAACCCTGACAGTAAACCACAATTAACCCTAAAGCAAACCCCATACCCAAGTCAATTTATATACATTCTAACAACAAGCCGTGACACTATCCCCCTTCTACGACTGAGCTCCCGCGAAGCAGTGTTATTTTGGCTTATCAGGAAATTTGGAATGAAATTCTCTGACCTTCTCTGGTGCGTTTATGAGGTCTGAATATGCCTGCCAGGTAGACTCATCATATCCTTCCCACCGTATAAGATATTGAAGTTGTCTGCGATAACGACGAGAGTTAACCACTTCTGAGACCTCCCATTCAGGGCTACCTTCGATCTCAATGGGTGGCGAACCCAGCATCACATGTCCAGGTATTGGCTCATCCCGCGCGACTGGCTCCAACAGGTTAACATTGAATACAGGGTGGATTCTCATATTAACCGGGAGATCTAGACGGTATGCCCGTGAGCCTACCAAACCTGTTATTTTATATGGTCCCATTCTCTTTTGGTCCAACTTCTTAGATGGATGAGAGGTTTTAATATTCTTTGTTGATAGCCAGACCCGATCACGTATATGAAAGGAAGGTGCAGGAAGCCTGTGTTTATTCGCTTGCTCCTGATGGAGGGCTTGCGCATAATTGATTTCATCTTTCATTGTTTCATGAATTCCTCGCATTCTCTCAACAAACCCTATTGACGCCTCGCTAGGGATAGTATCAGGGAGCACAAGGGGAATCTCAAAGCGTGGATGGTAGGCATAATTTCCAAAGAAAGGACTGGTTTTTGTTGTTTCGGATATATGAGAATTGTGCGCGAATTCTGCCTGTGCAAGCCACACATACCAGTCATTCTGCTCATAATTAATATACGCGCGTAGATATTGCTCCAAAATCGCATTTGTTCTCTCGGTCTGGCCATCTGTCCGAGGATGAAAGGCGGTATTAACTCTTGACCGGATGCCTAGTGTTTTGCAGAGTGATTTCCAAAAGCGAGAAACGAAGGTCGACCCACGGTCTGAGACAATAGATTCTGGAAGGCCGTGAAGCTTCCAGACCGAGTCACGCTAAAGGCATGCAAGGTCTTCAGCTGAGCAGTTATCCTTGCAGGGTATAAAGTGTGCCATCTTTGTCAGTCGGTCCACAATAACCAGTATGGCATTAAACCCCTTGCTTTCTGGAAGTCCAACAATAAAATCCATACTCAGATCATTCCATGGACGTTCGGGGATAGATAGTGGAGAAAGATTCCCATAGAGAGCATGTCTTGAAGACTTAATTCTACAGCATGTATGGCAATGCCGTACATAACGCTTGATGTACTCTCTCATTCCAGGCCAGAAGTAATTCAGTGCAACCAGCTTGAAGGTTTTTGCAACTCCAGGATGTCCGGCAGACGGATTCTCATGGTACAAATTCAGGATCTTAGGCCGGAGTGGGTCTGAGTTCGGAATAAATAGTCGGCGACGAAAGTACAAAAACCCATTATGAGTAGTGCAATCGGGTAGTGAGATCTCTCTTGAGTGTCGAACACCATCAGCCAACATTTGAATAATTGAACGAGGAAAATGGTCCTCATCATAGGCAGCCGTTAAGGCTTCAACGAACTCAGATGGAGGAGCAAAGATAGCGGAAACTGTCAGCTTTACCGGATTCAAGAGGGTTTGAAACTGGTGAATTAATCGTTCATCTCCCTCTTCGGGGAGGTCTCCTGACGGACGAGTTAAGGAGTCTGGCTGGCCCCCATTTCTTCCCGGGCGAAAACTCATTTTAAAATCAAAGCGTGATAACAGTTCAGCCCATCGCGCCTGCTGCCGATTTAACATCTTTGTGGTCATAAAATATTCCAGGTTTTTATGATCGGTCAATACGGCAATTTTAAACTGCGAGGCCTCTAAGTACTGCCTCCACTCTTCGAGCGCAAGAACTACAGCAAGAAGTTCCTTATCATATATCGGGTAATTAGACTGTGCAGGCGTCATTTTTGTGGAAAAATATGCGACAGGATGTATAACTCCAGCATCATCCGCCTGAGAGAGAATTGCAGCGCAGACAAAGTCTGAAGCATCTGTTTCCACAAGGCTTGGACGGGCAAAGTCATAATGGGCCAAGATTGGCGCGGTCGTAAAGGAAAACTTGTGTTTTGCGAAAGCCTCCTGCTGGGCAACGTCCCAGGAAAATGGAATATCCTTTCCGGTCAATTGCGTCAAAGGTGCAACAAGTTTTGAATACTCATAAATAAAGCGCCGATAGAAATTAGCGAAACCAAGAAATGATTGTACATCTCGGAGCTTTCTCGGAATTGGCCAATCGGAGACTGCTGTAAGTTTTCCCTTATCCATTGAGATTCCTGCGGGAGATATCACAAATCCCAAATATTCTACCTCCTCAACCTCGAATTTGCACTTCTCAGGCTTGCAAAATACATTATTTTCTTTCAGAATGTTCAGGACTTTTCGCACATGCCTACGATGTGTTTCTAAATCCTCAGAGAAGATTAAAATATCATCCAGGTATACCGAGCAAAAGTCATCAAGATGCTCCCTCAATAAGTCGTTCATAAAGATCTGGAAGGTGGCAGGAGCATTTGTTAGGCCAAAAGGCATAACAGAAAACTCAAAGTGTCCATATCTTGTTCCAAAAGCAGTCTTCCACTCTTCTCCACTTTTTATTCGCAGCAGGTTGTACGCTCCCCTCAGATCTAACTTTGTATAAATCTTAGCCATTCCCACCCGGTCAAGGGTTTCCTGAATGAGCGGGAGAGGATATCTATTCTTAACAGTAATGTCGTTCAAGCCACGGTAGTCGACACAGAGTCGTAGTGAACCATCCTTTTTTTTCACAAAGAGGACAGGTGCACGCGCCGGGGAGGAGGATTGTTGAATAAATCCCTTTTCTATATTGTCTTTTAAAAAGTCCCGCAATGTAGACAACTCCAACTCAGACATTCCATAGAGCGGACGCCAGGGTGGCTGCCCTCCTGGCTGAAGGATTATCTCATGGTCGATTTTCCGGTGAGGTGGAAGCACACTAGCTTCAGCCTTACCAAATAGTTCAGCAAAGTCAGAATATACCTCAGGAACTTGATTCTTAAGGGGGGTGATTGAAGCAGAAGATTCAGTCAGATGCGCTTCATATATCTCCAGGTTCTCATACTCAGCTAACTCATAAAATTCCATCTTTTCCAAAGGTTCAATCATGGATAGCTTCTCTTCTGATTGATATATTCCAGACTCGGTAACAGGCATATGTTGCTCAATACATTGTTGAAGACATAGAGGGGAGCTGAATGTAATTTTTTGTGCATACCAGTCAGTATGCACTCGATGGCGCTGGAGCCATGGAATTCCCAAGACGATCGGGTAGTGTCCCAGTGTTGTAACAAATAGTTTGGCACATTCCTGATGCCCACCTATTCCCATCGGGACTTCAACATAGTGTGTAATGGCGCCCGAGGATATAGGACGTCCATCCACCACTTCTAACAAGCGTGGTCTTGCCAGTGGCTTCATACTCAAACACTGGTGACTTACAAATGTTTTATCAATAAAACCGAATCCTGTCGCTCCCGAGTCCACTAGTGCATAGGATTGGAGAGATTTATTATCAACAGTTAGTATACAACGAACTACTAAATGTTTTCCCTCCATCTCTTTCTCCGTCAGAGCAAGAGTAGACAAATCGGAACAATGTAAAGAATCAGTTTCAAAAGATAAAAATGAACCGAGGAGGGTGTCACCCATTACTCCTCGGTCAACTCGTTTTTTGACATGTCGATAGTGCTGGTAGCTTCAGCCAGACGTAGGCGATTGCGGGCCTTGTTCGGGCATTCGCGTGCGAAGTGTCCTCCTTCCGCACAATATGCGCATAAGCCTTCTTGCATGCGACGCTGCCTTTCTGCAGGGGATATTTTCCGGGAAGCATCAAGAGCCATGGGGACCAGGCCACCAGGTCAGAAGGAGGGCTCATCAGGCTTCGTGAGTGCTGGATACATGACTTTTGAGACCGGAATACTTGTACGTGATTTAGAAACTTTGGATTCCTGCGCACGAGTGCGGATGCGGTTATCCATATTTTGTAGCTGAACCACATAATCCTCAAAGTTATCTTTCTCATCCACAAAGACTAGTGCGTCTTTTAACTCTGCACTTAGGCCTTCGCGTAGTGCAGCTCGTTTTGCTCTTGGGTCCCAACGCAAGATGGTCATCAGCCGTTGAAATTCTGCAAAGTAAGTAGCAAAGTCGCTGTTCCGCTGCCGCAAGCCACTTATTTCTCTTTCTGCGGTACCAACCTCATCAGGGTCGCCGAAAGCGGTGGATAAAATCTGAAGAAGAGTATCCACATCAGGTATACGTGAGAACCCATCTGCGATGTGATCCTCAAGATGGGCATAAGCAGGTCCCTTGACAAGGGATGTAATATAGGCTAGTCGGAGACTTAAGGACGGGAAGTGAGAGGCATTTCCTTGGAGCTTGAGGCGTACTTGAGAAAGAAATAGTTTCAATTCTTTCCGGTTACCATCAAACTTTTCTGGGTCGGGGATGTTTTGTTGTTTGGTACTGGAGGTACCATCACTTGAGTGCCCAGATGGTAGCGACAAATCATTTCTTTGTAACAAATCGATCGTGATATGAGCCCGATCCAAATCTGTAGGAAGCCGAATAGCATTGTCCTGAAGTACTTGATTCTCTTGTTGGAGTTCCTCACACTAAGCTCTCAGAGTATTAAAGTTGTCCCGATCAGTCTCACGAGCGGTAAGATGGTCAAAGATGATCCTCAGTGAGCCCACAACGGTTGCCTTATCTTCTTCGTTAATAGTTGCCGGAAGCTGAATATCTCTCCAAGTGGTACGAAGATTCTCGAGGAGTTGAACGGGATTGGCGGGTGCAGTAGCCGCAGGTGCCGGAGGCGGTGTATTTGAGACGAGATTAACCGACATGATAATACCGGTAGACAATTGTCGAGTTTGTATAGTGTAACGGCACGAGACTAGGAATGTGAGATTGTCTAGGGATATTGTCAGAGGCAGACGGGGACAGGGTGACAGGAAGACGGAAAGGTATCGGTGAGAAGTGTTATCTTTGGATTGCTAAATACAAAAGATACAAACTAGAGAAGGAGAAAGGAAAATCTACTAAAAGGCGCAAGCTTGCCTTTTATCCAACCAGGATTTTTGCTCCAAGTAGAACCCTGACAGTAAACCACAATTAACCCTAAAGCAAACCCCATACCCAAGTCAATTTATATACATTCCAACAACAAGCCGTGACAGACAGGTTGCGAACACTCTTTGACCCTAAAAGCTTACCAGGCTCAACTCAGAGATTTCCAGACCTGCTATTTTCTCTGGAGGGTGTCCCTACTCTACCTATAGACAGTCTTTGATTTCTTTATCATGATAGACTATATATAAATATCAAGCTTATTTGTCCACATACTAAGAGTAATATAAAATACAGAGTAATCAGTTCTAATTTTCAGCTATGAAAGCATTATGTAGTCTTATGTATATGTAACTAGAAAATGAGCTGAGTAGTATTCTCTAAACCTCGTTCCAATGAGTTAAACATATCTTGAAACATGCACTTATCCAGTATTCTAAGTCATCTCCTTCATGCTTCTGGAATACCATTAACATAGGGAGCTAGAGTTTAGGTATATGGACTGCATTGCGCAGCCACATACCACACTCTTGGTAGGTAATATTCATGCTACTTGTACTGCTCTGGTTAAGGGGTATAATCTTAACAAATAAGTTTGTCAGAACAAAGTATAAGATTATTGATAGTGAAGGGTGGTCCGGCTCAACTGAGAGAGCTACAAACTGCGATTTTCTCTAACACTGTTCTCAATGTTCCTGTAGATAGTATTGAATTTCTTTATCATGATGGATTATATATAAATATACAGCCTAGTTGCTTACATACGAATAGTAATATTGAATATAGAGTAATCTGTTCTGATATCTAACTATCAAAAAATTATGCAGTTATCTGCATATCCAATTAGAAAATGAGTGGAGTTGTATTCTCCCAATATTGTTGCAATCAAGAGAACATATTTGGAAATATCACGCAATCTAGTATTTCAGGTTGCTCTCAGATACCTGTTAGGTGGCACCAGATCTCTAGAAACAAGGGAGATGAGTAAGACTAGGGTTCGTTATCATAGAGGGAGACGTGTCTAGGCAGACTTAATATAAACGTGTGTAAAATAGTGATAAAGATTTTTGTAGTAATAACTTATTATATTGATAAGGTCTCTTCTTCGTAGTGAGATGATTTCAGTAAAGCTCGGGAGGCAGCACTTCAATATTTATATCCTACGTCGTAGAGTGCCCAGCCTACAGGTATCTACCATACTAACTAAGTACCTGCTAGCCATTCCGAATATTACCTCATAGTGTGAACACCATCTGACTCTGAATAAAATCAGCCAACAATTGACTTCCGGACTGGAGCGCTAGTAATGGGGGCACTCTGTAGGAAGACGGATCCTAAGATTGTGACCACACCGAAGACTCAAAGTAGAAGTAAGGATCAAAATAAAGATAAAGATAATTCAAAGTAGAACTAAGCGGTGCAACTTGATATCATTAAGCCTGAAAGCTTTACTCAATAAGTTCTCTTGAGGATCGTTGGTTATCAGAATAGGATGTCTCTTGCTTTTGTTAAGTAGAACAATGTAAAGCCAGAGGACACCCGTCAACCATTCTGACCTTTTGCGAGCACCCTGCTCACCTCAGGGCTGTCCAACTCACCTGCCTAGAGTGAGCTAACACTCGGAGGTAGTTGGACTGCTCAGATATTAACTATCTCCACAAATAGGAAGTGCTCCCAGTGATACCTTTCTAACTATATCTGCATGAGCGAAAACGGTTTCATATCGGTAGCATGTCAGTGGCCGACCGACATGTCTACCGTAGAGATAATATCCATTGGGACTCACTGGCCCAGCGGTAGTTTCGTCTATACAAGCTACGCAGTCCATCGGCAAATCTACTTGGCTATACTAAGCTTTTAAATCTGACTGCATGCTCCCACGATAAGAAATCTCCTGCTGCTTGACTGCATGGGCGCTACCCACAGTCAACCATGCGGGACCCTCTTAAATCGTGACAAGACTCACACCTCTAGAGTCCACTAATAACCCATGGTAATACTAGAGTTCACGGGGTAGCCTGGGACTGGCTTTGGGGTGGTTGTCCTGAAAGCCTTGCAGCTTGCCCGGTCAGCTCCAAGCCCTCTACTGTTAATCATACAACTACCCGGAGGTCAAAGTATGCCCGTAGGTGGTTTCCAGGTGTTATCCAGGTGGCGCCCCAGGAGGCGGTCATTTCTTTTTGTTTTTTTGTAATCATGCGTTATTTGTTTTAGGTACAAAAAGCCTTATGCAGCGCTAGCAATGAAGAGAAAAAAACCTATAAGCCCAATAACAACCGCCCGCTTCACCACATCATAGGAAAAATCAAACCTTCCGAGACCATAGAAGAAACTTCCCCCGCCTAGCACCTAAGACTCGCACCTCAGACACGTAGGGAAACAACTTATAGAAACGTACAGGAGAGAGACCCAAACCCTTCAGCAGGCCCCCTGGTAACACTAGGAAAAGAATCAAAGAAATGACGAGATGTAACTACTGTTTGCCAATATGCCTAACCAAAACGCCCCGCGGCTAGTCGCCGTAAGGGGCAGGCCGGTTCACGGTCGGGACAGACCAGAGGATGGCGACGTGTCGGCGTTTAGGAGAGACCAAGGAGGCAGTGCAATACCATGATCAACCGTAACCTAAGCGAGGTTTGCGACCTTAGAGTAAATCGCAGGAGGGAGAGAGGTAGGTGGGCGAGCGGAGCCACCGGGCAGAGGGGATGCCAGCCAACGATGATGAGCAGTAGGGTGCCAGCCGGTGGGGGGGATTAGCAGTAAGGTGCCAGCTTTATGGGGCAGTACGGTGCCAGTGGACGGAACCGGGAGGGGGGTAGAGGAAGGATCGCGAGCGGGCTAGTCACAACCGACAAACGGGCCATAGCAAGGGCTTTTGGGACGACGACGAGCCGGGACGAGACCATGATGTTACTAACCGAGGCTTTCCCCATCAGAGGTACAAGCCCAGCAAGCCGGGGCCTACTTCGACCGAGAGTCCGACACCGTGACGCCGACCGCAAGCGTAGCAAGAAGCTTTCCGACCGTGCAAAATCCTAAGCGAGGTGCGAAGGAAGTGCGGGGTAAGGGGGAGAACCGAACATCATGAGCGGGTGTCAACGATGAACGGGAACAAGAACCCCAAGGAGGGGAGGCAGGCGTGCCTCAGGAGAGGACGGTAGATGGCTTAACGTCAACCCCGAGGCAGTAGCCATAATGGGGGAAGAGAGGTGGGTGGGGGAAAGTGACGATGATTTCCCGTGGTGTTGAGATTTCAATCGCCGGAGGTGGAGGAGAGATAGTTCGTGGCCCCAGGAGGCGGTCACCCTCACACCCCGTATATATCCTGCGAACAGCTTCTGGTCAGTTGGACGGCCACAACTCATACGGTGTTGTGGGAGCGTTCCTATGGATCTCACTTTACTAGGAAGCATACAACTACACAGCCGTACAGTGATGTTGCGCTGTACCAATGCTGGGGCCGCAGGGGGGTGTTAGGAATATCCCCTGAAAGTTACAGGAGGTTTGGACCACTCCAGCTCCATCAGTGGTCCGCTCATTAGCAAAAACCAACCCTGCATCTGATCCGTCGGCGTTGCGTCCTGACACAAGCGCCACATCTCCTGCGTCCCATGCGTCCTGTGCGTCCTGACTTGCATTGCAACGCCCCGTCACATCCCACGCTTCCAGATGCTACCTGGCAACGTTCCTTGCGTCCTGACGCAACCTGGCGCCCTCCCTACGTCTGGACTACCCCAGACTCTTTCTTTCATCTCTTCTTTCTCCTGATGCGGTGATAGCTCCTCATCACCTCTTCTCCGCGTCCTGACCCACCCCTCATCCCCGCTCGTGTAATCACAACTAATTTGCTGCTTGCTCCGACGTCGCCTGGTGTCTGGGGCAGCAGCACCTTTTTTGGTCCCCCCCGGGTCTCACGTCTCACGTCTCACTGGTCTGGCGAACTAATGATCTAGGTTTCAAGAAAGTCGCTTATATATCTTCTACTATATACAGTATCAATATGTAGGATTCTCACGCATCGCCGAATCCGGATTCTCAGGCATCACTGAATCCTGATTCTCACGCATCGCCGAATCCTGATTCTCTCATCCGGATTCCTTAATAAACCTCATTAAATGTTCTCAAATCAATCCGGCCATTTAAAAGCCATCGCCGGTCCTCCTCCGGGATCAGGTGTGCCAGACCGAGAATTGTTCCTATATCAACTATTGTAAACCCTCGTGTGTCTTCCCTCATCTGCACTGTAACCAAGCCATGCAGATCCGATAGACACCCTGAGTTCACTGGGGTCAGCGACTGAACACCGGCGACTCGACGTACAGTATCCTCGGATCTGGGGTCCCTGATCTTCAAGAGGGCTACTAGCTTTGACGGGAGACGACCCCTCAGCGCACCATACATTTCTTCTGTGCCCGCTTGTACGCAAACCCAATCATTGCGACTGCCCTGGTTTCTAAAGTGTAGGGTGCCCGTGGATCGTGCACGGTGGATCTCGTAAACATCGGCTTCTTGGAATGTAAGAACTGGGACTTCGAGTTGTGTCAGTAGTTCAATGGGAAGTGATCGAAGCGTCGCATGGTCTTCCGGGAGACCGTGGTCTATCGGCAGGTTATGCCTGCTATATCGTATCAATTCACGATATATAATCTCGAGTGAGACTCCCGAGATCCTGCTAAAATCAACGATATTGGACACATCGCCCCGGCGTCCCTTCAAGATCCTCCTACAAATGACTGGCGGCGATACCGTACTGGTTGTCCTATCTAAATGCTTCAGGACGTCGGGGGAGAGATCTGCGCCGCGATTTTTCAGTGATTGCAAGTTCAATAGTCTCATCCGGATTGCATGTTGACGGCCGTAGCTATGCACGATCTGGCGCGCGGCATCATTTTTATTTGACTGGCGCCATCCTTCCTTGATTTGCGTCTTGTGAGCTAGCTCTCCGATCTCCGTGGAATACATCGGAATATTGCCAAACTGGCGTATATGGTCACAAAAGTGGCTTAGTAGATGCATCTTAATGAAGTTGAAATGTGATTCGCCGTGAATCATGTCCATACGCAGTTCATCCTCTTCATCTCGATCGTCGTCGCGCATCCGGCGCCGTTGGGATGGGGCCACTCGCTCCCTTATCAGGGCTCTCTGACGTCGGATCTCCTTTCGTTGCTTGTCAACTTTGGCTTGTGTGCGTTTTGTCACTCGAAACTCCAAGAAGATATCTTTTATCCTATGAAACTGGTCCAGATAATCTTCCATGTAGGCTATGGTGTCTGGGGTGTGGCTTCGGTATTGTGCCATCATATTGAAGTCGACGAGCGCCCTGACGCATCTGAGAGCACGTTTGAAAGGTATTGCTTGCGCACCTCCTGGCTGGCGAAGAGCCACGGCGAGAACTCCCAGAATACAACGCCCCAGATTCCTCATCTCTTTCCCTTGCCACTGCGTAACCTCGCGGTAGGCTTTTTTGGGGACTAAGAATCCTGGGTATGGCGGTAATGCCTTCCAAACCTCATCAAATGCCTGCAGTCGCCCGTGTTTCTTCAGAAAGGCTTCGATCCAGTCCATCATATGCTTAAATAGCCCGAGATAAATGGTATGGAGTATGTCTGGTTTGTACAGATCAGACGCCGAAACCCGGTCGAGTCCGTGGAATATATTTTGGCCGATACCAAGATTCATAACGTGGTCGTCGTCGGTCTCCGAGCCTGAGGTTTGATTTTCAGGTTTGTAGCGTTGGTACCTTGCATAATCTCGGGCTCGATAGCTTCTGGCATTGGTTCCTAATTCGTTGGTCGGCACCTCGCATTTAGGACAGGCGTTTGTTTTCAACCCGTGAAGTGCCACGTTTTCCATATGGTCTGCGATCCACGCAGAGAGAATTGGGAAGCAAAGTCGAACCTTGCCGTCGGCACAGTCAATGGGGATGCCGATATGCGCCACATCCTGAAGGGGTGCAAAGATGAGTTCGAATACATCTTGTAGGGTGTCAGCGTTGATTTTTCTCTGGCGTCGGTCGGCTTTAGAGGACTTGGAGAGTTTGGGTGGAACCGGTAATAAGGCAAGAAGAAGAACAGCCATTGATCCTGGGCTGTTGCGCCAAGCCGACGGAAGATTTCCGATCGTAATATAGACAGGCCACGCTTTCTTGTCTCCCGAAAGGTTGGTGAGGTTAGTCTGATCTGACATCCCAATTATTGGAACAACGGTAGCACCTGGCGGAAGCGTCTCCTATGATCAGTCAGCTAAGGTCTTCCAAACAAGGGTGGGCCTCAGATGCTCTACCTGCAGGTCCCACCACCAACCTGCCGTATTCATTTCAGCATATATTCTCTGCATGGAAGGGTCATATTCACGCCGTGGCGCGTAGACCAAGTCATCTCGGTATGCGATCTGGCGAAGGAGATATCTGACACAACCTAGGACGTCGCGGTAGAACAATGGCAAAGTCCTCTGACCATACTCAACCTGCCCTTCGAACCATTGCAGATATTGGCTGTAGGGATCCAGGAACCGGAGGTGGTTCTCCAGCGTGTGCATAGAGCTATACCCGACTGATTCGGCATTTCCTAGGCCACTCGAGAAGCAATCGTTGATTCGGGTTTTGGATACTTTTCCGTCAATAAACCAGGATGCCAGTTTGAAACCTTCCGCGCTAGTGAATGGTGCCCATGGGTCCGCGCACAGGTTGCTGTGTTGGGCCTCAAATCCGGCAACGTCTCCGATTACTTCTCCGGCGCCTTCAAAATGATTCTGTTTCCCAGCACAGGCTGAGGTAGTATCGAAGACTTCAGCATCAGACGCATATGCAATGTCTGGACAAAATGCATCAGGTTCCAATCCAGCAGGGCCTGGATCGGATTCATAGTCGGAATCCTGGCGCTCACTCACGTCGGCGTTGAGCAATTCGCCTGTTTGGATGTTGTTATATTGTAGGGTGCACGCGAGAACAATGTCCAGACTTGTGTGCGCAGTTCGCAGGTGCTTCTCATATGCACCAGACCTGCTGTCTTTTCGGCGGCAGAACAGACATTTGCTAGGCATGGTTGGACATTGCTCAGTCGATCGCGGGGCTCCGCGTCCATGTAGATTCGACGGTAAGGCTATGATATGTCAAGTCTTGACCACAGCGCGTGTGGATCCCAGGTAGGGCCAAGGGATGCTATATTCATGATGTAGTTGTGGATAGAGTTTAGCGTAGGTGTCACGTGGTATCAGCTATCGTGTCTTTCAACATCTGAGACGGCAAAGATTATATGTTCCTGCCCCAATGCGTTTATCAGGTGTCATTCATTCAAGTTGAATCAAACTACAGTAGAGTCCTGTAATAGAGCGTCAGAACTGGGTTTTCTTTTCAAACTACCTAGAGGATCTGGGAGTTTTATATATAAAGTGATTCGATCGCGAGACTAGAAGGACTTCATACCAAGATTCATCTCACACGCAGAACCTCCTCCGAGTCAACAGCCACCATCATCACATCACGAGTATCCCTAAATACTGCTATCTATATACATAAGGAATCCAGCGATATGGCGCAGAATAACAACATGGGAGTGTATGTAACAATCCTATTGTTGAGCACGTATGCAACAGGCAACGACCGTCGTTTCTTGCGTAAGCGAGTCTCGCTTTTCTGCACCAAGGCGTAGGAATGTACTATCTCTTCAGATAGTACGGAACTGGCTTGCTTGTCTTGGTTATTCCGT
>Ga0307517_10009445_pt1 | contig 13818 bp, 10 predicted proteins | sample 23_EM_MG_FD_194515 | JGI IMG/M metagenome (GOLD analysis project Ga0307517, IMG submission 194515) | Populus trichocarpa ectomycorrhiza microbial communities from riparian zone in the Pacific Northwest, United States - 23_EM | ecosystem: Host-associated > Plants > Roots > Unclassified | place...
AGTCTGGGGCAGTCTAGACGTCGGGAGGATGTGACGTTGCGTCAGGACGCAAGGAACGTTGGAACGCAAGTCAGGACGCACAGGACGCAGGGGACGCAGAAAATACGTCGCTTGCGTCAGGACGCAATGCCGACGGATCAGACGCAGGATCCGTTTTTGCTGATGTACCTAACAAACCCTGAGCCCTTCTGCTGGTTTCTCGTTGGCTGCCACCAGTGGCTGATGCGATAGTATTTTCTCCGGTTGCAGTCGTATTGCAAAAGATCTCGTCCAAAGCATGGTAGTTTTCAAGGGCATGGTGCCTAAACTCTGCTGCCTTAGGGTGGTTCTATTTCATAATCTATATTAGCACCTCTGATTTCTATTCAGCAGTGAATTGGAACTTACATGCAAATAATCTCCCCATACACTGTCAGATGCAGTGACAACTGCTGACTCATTATTCCAACCAAAGCCAGACGAGTTCAACAAATGAGTGAAGGTCTTCCACTTTTGTTTCATCTATTATAATTAATTTTATAATTAGTCTTTCTTGTCAAGTTTATTCAGATCATAATACTAAGCAAATTTTGACTTACTGAGTGCATTCTGGTTTTTAGCTGTGGTACAGTCTTTGTCTCCTCAATTACACCTTTATTAAATTCTTCCATTATTTCCTGCCAAACCTCCTTTTTAAATCCATTATCCAACTTTTTTCCTTTTTCACATTGGGCACGCATTCCATCGATCAATCGTTGGTCTGCATACTTGGTCCATACAGCCTTGTGAGCCCGTGGGGTTTTGAGTGACGACATGAGAAAACTGATGACTTTGCGTTTGGCTGGATTCAAGGAATATGTTGCAGATAGTGTGGTAAAGCTGTACTGGTATGCCTTAGTAGCTTGTATGGCAAATTATATTTCAATATTAGTAAACAAGGTAAAATAAAGAAAAATTATTGACTCAATAAAGATTCAATTTTTAGCAAACCAGGGCTTCAATAGCAATAATTGGTATATATAAAACCCTTAGTCCAAATTCCTTTATTCCCCTGTGATTTTCCTTCTTCAAACAATTTTAATATCATAGCAGTATTTTATAAATCTACATTTAATAAACAATGTTAAAATAATATCTAACTCTAAATACTAGATAACTTAACACTATAATATTATAAATTCATTACAGAAATTAATCTTTGTCATTATAAAAATAAAGTTTTTATATTATTTGAAAACGCGTGTACAAACGATCGTTCTGTTTTGTGTACAAACAATGGCGTGCCAAACCCAATTGTTATTTCAAAACATGATTTACTCCAAAACGCATTTTGTAACGATGATTATTTCAAACAACGGCCTGCCAAACACCCCCTAAGATAACGGCCAATTTGAGGAATTCCACCACCCACTGCTTGTCCCAATATTTTCCCCCTCACCCGAGTACTCGAGTACTTGCATCATTCGGTCGGTTTAGTAATCTCAGCCCCCGCTCATATTCCCTGCTATGGCGCAATTTCTCGGGAGCACTGAATTTAGCTGTTTCTCTAAAAAATAATACTCTCTGATGGTCGGGAGTAACTTGGGTCCTTATTCTTTCGACATCGCCAGCGATGACCTATATATACACAATCTTGACTTTACAGAGTGAACTTTTCGTCCACAACACCCTCCAGTAATTCTCCTGTCTTCGCTCCATCCACCCAATCTCAGACGAAACTTGTTTCCCCTACTTCCATCCCTTTCGTTTCCTCCTTTTACACTGTTTCTCCCATCTTCTGCGCTCCTTCGCAGTCCTGACACAGCGGTCTGTTTCCTAACACTCTTAGTGTGACACTGATACGTTCCAACTCCTAGGAAACCTTAATCTCTAACCTCTAGTCTTCCCTAGCACCAATTCCTAAAACATCCCTAACGTTCCTGCTTTAGCTAACGTCTCAACCAAACATACCGTCACTCTGCTGATACCATACTAGTCAATCAGGCCCCCGCTATCAAACCCCAATCCTCTCAGCTATGTCCCACCAGTGTTCCGACTATCTCCCAGGTATGGAACCTTCGTGATATGATAACTCTGACAGTTTCACCTCTCCGAGGGATACACCCTCCACCTACGCCTTCCGCACTCTACGCCTTCCGCGCCAACCCCATACGACAACTACACAGAAGGAAAAGTAGCAACAGGAAACACCCACCCCTCCCTACCTCCATTCCCATTCCCATCTCTTACATCCACCTCACAATCTCCAATCGGAGAGTCCACGGTACTGACATAGCTCCTATCCGCAGTCCTCCCATTCCTACTCCCACTTCTAGTAGTCACCTCCTCGCAGGGTAACTTAAGCCTCGCGTCCTCCAAACTCGCTTTTGTTGGCAACATCGCGTTTTTGCCGATATGTGAGATGCCCGGGGGAGCGCCCATCTCTCCACCATCGCCGGCCAAGCCGGGCAGTGGTAGTAGTATTTCCGGCGGCGGTGAGTCGCGCCCTGTTCTAACAAGCTGCTACTTCGTAGGAACACAATTGTGAGCTCCGCTCCCCCGTAAGACTTCTCAGACTCCTGTTACTCCTTATGTATTCCTCCTCAACCGAATTAATTTTTCTAGTGTCATTTCCGCATCGCCTTTTTTGCTACAACCACAATTCATATATCATAATGACTGTGGTGTTATGTCGTAGATTCATCAAAACCAAATACCCTTCAACGGCTGACCTAAGTAGTAAACTCAAGCGTCGTCAAGTATGATGCACAATCTCCTATTAGCCTAGGATATTAGCTCAGGAAATAGCATATATGATAACCAACCAAGACCATAGGGTAAGTCCGCGCCAAACCACAAAAGAGAACCGTTAGGTCGACACCCTTAGTGTACCCGGCTATCCTGATGGTCATTTCCACCACGATGGATTAAGTGCCTGCGCATGCATTGGTTCTATCATAGCATAACCGGATTACCTGCTTTTTCCCATTCCGAACACTTTAAAAAAAAAAACCCCTACCCAATCAACTTAGCACTAAGCCCTGCTCCAGAATATAAAAGAGATTCCCAAGGCCGGTGGGTTCATGCAAAAAAGGAATTCGAATCTGCTTTCGTCCACTCCCACACACTGCTACACGTGGACACTAACTTACTAGTTATAGTATCTCTGAGAAGGAAATTTAATAATCGTTATCTTCTCAGCTGCATTCCACGCCATCACAAACCATCACTCGTCTGCGATTTACCGGCTTGAATGGCAAGCTCACCCAGAATATGACATACACAATCCAATATGTTAGTGCTATAGCTTCCCGCACCCCAACCCCAGGCACTCTCAACCAGACCAGTGTAAAAAACACTCTTGGTTCTAATGGGGATGTAAGGGGAAAGCGGGAGGGGGTTTCCCCATGACATGCAGACGGGGAAAAGAAACGCTGATTTTCGTTTTTAAATACACGCCCAAACTCCGGGGTCGCTGCTTGATACTGTGGATCTAACTTTCCTCTTGCTCAGTTGCGCCCTCCGCATGCAAACTCCTCATATATATCCTAACCAAAGCCTCATCGTTTAGTCTCCTCCAAAAATCACCCAATCTATATGTCGGTAAGAGTAACCCCGTTCGCCATCAGGAAACTTAATCAGTCAGCACCATCCATGATACAGACTCCTATAGAAAGAGACATTATCGCGCGGCATCGAACCTATACTTGAGAGATACCGTTTCTCGGGATTGCATCTTACACTAGGAATTTAGTGTACGGTATAACTACCATCCTATACCGTAATGTTCAACTTTGCTTGAACGCTAATACCAAGGGAAGGGCAGGGTTTCTCGTGCCTTAGTGGGGGGATCCTCTGGATTTGCGACGCCACACCCGCCCATCCTACAGAATGCCCTGCAAAGGGAGAAAAACAAGAAATTGTGGTGGGAAAAAGGAGATTAGAGCGGGAAAGGATATCCTTCCTAATCCGCCCCTAAGTGGATCTTTGGTGGCGCCGTGGGCCATTTAACCACTCATGACAGGCGGGGGCGGGATACCGGTGGTCATGGGGTGGAAGTTAACCGCACGGCCACAGACCCCCCCATGCACTAACTTCCCCTGACGAGCAAGAGTTAAGAATCCGGGCGGCTTCCCAATCTCGCTTTCGAGCCCAGAACCCACGCCTGGAGGAAAGTGGTGTGCGAGCATGATCTTCGTTAGGCCATATCGGTAGTTGACACCAACCGCTGTGATACTCATATATAGCTAAAGGCTGGTTTGAGTCACATGGGTTAGAAATTACTTGCTCGTGATATTTTTCATTCACTATGCTTGTATCTAAACAACTTCATTTCTACACTTTCAGACGGGAAGGGAAAACAAGGGTGGATTGGACAAAATAATAATAAATGCGCAAGGAGGATCTAGAACTAGAAATCAATAAACCATACACAACGGAAATTCTAAGCAACACCAGACTATCTCAATACAATACAAAAGCCTACAATTAACTCTAAAGCCTAGATCTTAAACAGAAATTAGCGAACTCTGATATGGCTGCATAAGAAAATAGGTGTAGAGGTTTGCACGTGTAAGTAATAGATTTGTGCACCCACATGGCAAATGATTTCTTGCGACCGAAGGAGAAATGATTAGCCCAAGTTTCTGTGGCAAGGTGACCCCCGAAGGAAAGGGCTGGCGGTAATTATGACGCGACGGTTTCTGAAGCTGCTGGAAGAGATTGGGAGAGGATGAGAGGGGGAAGGAAGTGGCAGGGACGTGCTGCACTCCTTGGGCAAAAAACAGTAGGTTAAGCTTTCGGTAATTAAAAGCGGTAAGGGGAATGACACCTCTAGGGCCTTGTGCCGTGCCGGGAGTTACAGATGCGGGGGGGTATAGTAGCGGTACCGCTCCCAGATAGCCACGCCTAGCAGCCGACAAGAGCGGCGTTTGGCTCGCGTTATCTTATTTGCCAGGGCAGACGTCAGCCCGTCCAAGTAGTGCTTTCACCACCCCTCCGTGCCCATTCCTTGCAGTGCCTCAGAGTAGTGTTCGGCCACAGCAAGGTGGTTAGTTGGGGCTCCCGTCATCCAGTCCGAGTAGTATTTTCACGGCTCCCTCATGCCCATTGAAAGCAGCACCCCAGAGTGGTGTCCGGCCGTAGTTATCTGGTTTGTCGGGGTTGACGTCGTCTCGTCCGAGTAGTATTTTCACCACTACAGTGTGCCCATTCCTAGCAGCCCACCAGAGCGGCGTCTGGCCCTCGTTATCTGGTTTGCTGGGGTCGACGTCGGCCCGCCCGAGTAGTGCTTCCACCACTCCCTCGTGCCCACTCAGAGCAGCCCAGCAGAGCGGTGTTTGGCCGCAGTTGCCTGGTTTGTTGGGGTTGACGTTGTCTCGTCCGAGTAGTATTTTCACCACTCCCGCGTGCCCATTCGAAGCAGCCCACCAGAGTGGCGTCCGGCCGTTAATATCTGATTTGCCGGGGTTGACGTCGTCCCGCCCGAGTAGCAATTTCACCATTCCCTCGTGCCCATTCCTAGCAGCCCGCCAGAGCGGTGTTTGGCCGTTGTTATCCGGTTTATCGGGGTTGACATCGTCCCGTCCAAGCAGTATTTTCACCACTCCTTCATGCCCATTCGAAGCAGCACCCTGGAGCGGTGTCCTGCCGTTAATATCTGGTTTGCCGGGGTTAACCACGTCTTGTCCGAGTAGCAATTTCACCACCCCCACGTTCCCACAAAAGGCAGCTCCCCAAAGTGGTGTTTGGCCTTCCTCATCAGGTTGGTCGGGGTTGACGTCGCCCCGTCCGAGTAGCAGTTCCACCACTCCCTCGTGTCCATTCACAGCAGCACCCCAGAGAGGTGTTCGACCGTCAATATCTTGTCTGTCGGGGCTGACGTCGTCTTGTCCGAGTAGCACATTCACCACTCCTATGTGCCCATTCCGAGCAGCCCACAAGAGCGGTGTTTGGACGTCGTTATCTGGTTTGTCGGGGTCGACGTTGCCCCGTTCGAGCAGTGCTTTCACCACTCCCTCATACCCACTGAAAGCAGCACTCCAGAGTGGTGTCCGGCCGTAGTTATCTGGCTTGTCAGGGTTAACGTCGCCCCGTGCGAGTAGTGTTTTCAAAACTCCCTCGTGCCCATAAAAAGCAGCACTCCAGAGCGGTGTTTGGCCGTAGTGATATTGTTTGTCGGGGTTGACGCCATCCCGTCCGAGTAGCATTTCCACTACTCCCTCGTACCCATTCGAAGCAGCCCAGCAGAGCACTGTTTCGCTGTTTCCAATCAGTTGGGCAGGGTTGACGTCTTCCCGGGCGACGAGTAATTCCACCACTCTCGCGTGCCAATTCGAAGCAGCACCCCAGAGTGGTGTTTGGCCGCGGTTATCTGGCTTGTCGGGGTTGACGTCGTCTCGTCCGAGTAGTAGTTTCACCACTCTCTCGTGGCCATTCATAGCAGCCCGCAAGAACGGTGTTTGGCCATCGTTATCCGGCTTGTCGGGGTTGACGTCGTCTCGTCCGAGTAGTAGTTTCACCACACCCTCCTGTCCATTCCTAGCAGCCCACCAGAGCAGTGTTCGGCCGTCGTTATCTGGTTTGTCGTGGTTGACGTCATCTCGTCCGAGTAATAGTTTCACCACTCCCTCCTGCCCATTCGAAGCAGCACAGGCAAGCGGTGTTTGGCCGTCGTTATCTGGCTTGTCGGGGCCGACACCGTCTCGTCCGAGTAGTAGTTTCACCACTCCCTCCTGCCCATTCCTAGCAGACCACCAGAGCGGTGTTTGACCATCGTTATCCGGCTTGTCGGGGTTGACGTCATCTCGTCCGAGCAGTAGTTTCACGACTCCTTCGTGCCCATTCGAAGCAGCCTCCCAGAGGGGTGTTCGGCCGCAGCGGTCATCTGGTTTGTTGGGGTTGACGTCGTCTCGTCCGAGCAGTAGTTTCACGACTCCTTCGTGCCCATTCGAAACAGCCTCCCAGAGGGGTGTTCGGCCGCAGTGGTCATCTGGTTTGTTGGGGTTGACGTCGTCTCGTCCGAGCAGTAGTTTCACGACTCCTTCGTGCCCATTCGAAGCAGACCACCAGAGCGGTGTTTGACCATCGTTATCCGGCTTGTCGGGGTTGACCTCGCCTCGTCCGAGTAGTAGTTTCACCACTCCCTCCTGCCCGCTACAAGCAGCGAGGCAGAGCGGTGTTTGGCCCCAGATTTCTGGCTTGTCGGGTTCGACGCCGTCTCGCCCGAGTAGTATTTCCACCACTCCCACATGCCCATTCTCAGCGGCCCAGCAGAGCGGTGTTTGGTCGCATTCACCTAGGTCTAATAGTTGGTCAGGCTTGACGTCGCCTCGTCTAAGTATTACTTCCACCACACCCACGTGCCCATTCTCAGCAGCCCAGGCGAGCGGTGTTTGGTCGTATTCCCATAGGTCTATTAGCTGGTCAGGCTTGACGTCGCCCCGTCTAAGTATTATTTCCACCACGCCCACGTGCTCACCCAAAACAGCACAGGCGAGCGGTGTTTGGCCGTCGTTATCTCGCTTGTCGGGTTCGACGTCATCTCGTCCGAGTAGTATTTCCACTACTCCCTTATGCCCATTCCTAGCAGCCCATATGAGCGGCGTCGCCCCGCTGATGTCCAGTTGGTTGATATCACAACCTTCTACATCCACCAAAAAGGCTACAACCTCAACAATCCCGAAAAAGGACGCACAGTGTAGGCCGGTAAACAGGGGATATCCGTCATAGTCAAAAGCCCAATCATATCCTTCCTCGTCCAAGAGGATTTCCTTGGAAAAGTGGTTGCCGTAGTCCCCAAATAGTTTCAACGCAAGCTGTTTCGCACAACTTGAAAGATCTCTTTTTGCGTGCACTCCCCAATATACAGAAGAATATTTCAGAAATGGTATGTCCCAGCGATCGGGAGAGAGACTGTCCGAAAGAGCCCTAATCTGGCGGGAATTCAGATAACTCAGGCAGGTCTCAGCCATTCTCGCGTGAGATCCATCAAAAAGCTCACCATGAGCCTCGAGGTACTCTTGAAGCGTAAAGTGAATCAACCGGATCGTGGAAGCCTCCTTGTCTACGGTAACAAGTCCCTGACAACAGGCTAATAATGTCGCTATTGAGGGAATATTGTCGCCATCCAGATCCGCCGATCCAATTTCGACACCGAGGGCGTAACACAGTTCGTCGACCTTCAAGGGCCGCTCCGAGTGAGAGATCCACATCAAAGTGGCCATTCCCAACCTCGATTCCTCCTCACTCTGTCCCTTTATCCGACTCAATGTCTCGCCATAAGCGCCCTCCAACCCCAAGCCGTCGGTCATTGCATTAAGCTTTCGTCGCCTGAGACCGATTGTGGTTCCTTGAAGGATCGCATCGATGTTCAATGAGACCAGCAGGAATCTAGATACCGATTTGTCAGTGGACGACTTGAGCCAGCTTCTCCGGGTGTCGTTGATTTTACCTACATTTCTGAAACATCTTGGGGAATTTTCTTCAGGATGTCCCTCTTCAGACTATCGTCCATCGCTTCAGACCTGATGTCTTGGTCCAGTCTGCGATGAAGAAAACTGATGATATCATCTCTCCGTGGAGTGATGCGTAAAGCCGTTCCTCTCCCAGAAAGGCGCTTCCCGACCTCAGCTTCTACATGTGGCCTTCCCGTGATGAACATCCGAGTGCCCGGCGACACTCGCTGAATTTGATTAAGCGAATCAAGAATCTCGACTCGATGTCGCGCCACACATTCATCAAGTGCATCGATACATATGAACGTGCGCTTCACGGAAACCGTATTCTGCAGCATCTTCACAATATCGGCAAGCCGCGGTCCCCGTCCATCAATCACCTGCTTCTGGTCTTTGTATGCTTCCACTATTTCCCCGGGCACCTCTTCCAGCCCACCTACAACCTGCCTGAGCACGGCGCCCAGCATACTCGCCGGTGACTGCCCCGTTTGAGCCGCGAAGTCAAAGTAAAAGCATGCAACCGTAGCGCCCTGGCCTCTGGCCCGATCGCCCAACCAGTCTACCACCACCGAGCTATCATAAGGTTCGTCAGTACTTGCCCTTCTTCTGTTCGGGATAGTTCATCCTCGGTACCTAATAAAAGTCTTTCCAACACCTGGACCTCCATAGAAAAACAAGACCGCATTGTCCGATCCACTCCCCCCACTGCTAGAGTACCAGCTTTTAAACTCCTCCGTCTCCAAAACCCATTCCCCGACGTTTTCGATCCGGCCGTCTTGGATGTCCTTGTGTCGTAGCCTGGGCTCCAGCAGCGATAACCAGGCCAGGATATTGGATCGCTCATCGGCAGCGGTAAAGTTATTAACGACTGTGTTCAAAGAGTTGATATTATTGCTGAATGATTGAGACATTTTCTGCTGTTTGCTGGTTTGAGTGTTGTAGATGATGGATGATAGAGGAAGTCGACAACGAGTCCTGGAATTCTTCGGGGATCAAGAAAAGAGGGGTGTTTGTGGAGCCTCGTGGACACCGCATAGCCGCCCAATCATTCTCTCCCTCAGTTTTGCCAACAATGCTGCGGCTCCCGCCCCCTACGCACCAGCCCAAGGAGCCGCAGACGATGAACAGCGTTCTTACCAACAAACACAGCAAAATATATCTCCGGCAAACAAACTCTAGAAGAAACCACCTGAGGACAACACAACAACCTAATTAGTCCAAGCACAGCCGCCTACTAACAGAATATCTAAAATAGAAAAGTCCTCAGTGCGGCGCGACACAATAAACCCCCCCCCCAATCCCGCTTCAGTCCATTGCCCGGGCAGAACATTACTTGTATCCAACCCCTTCCCGGCTATCCCCAACCGCATCACAGCCAATCACTCACATCCCAACCCCCAGCCTCCACCATAAATTCACCCACCGCATCTATCACAATAATATTATTACCATCACACCAACACCAAACTCAACGACCACCTTATCTTCCCAGAGCCCCCCATCCAAACCACCACAAACCCTCCCACAACCCCCCGGACCCTCCAAGCACCACACCGCACAGCATCCATCGAATCCTTCACACCCAACACATCACACAAAAGAAAACCCCCCGGCGCAGCTTTAACCACCCCACCAATCCCTACATTCCATGTACTATACGACAAACCCACCACGGACAAAACCCAACTTCCTAACAACTTTGCCCTCCAGTATGATATATAATCTCCATATGCTACGCCAGGTCAGTACCCGAGCCTATCACATCTACTCGAGTACTCTAGAGCCGGACAAGCCATCAGGACTAAAATATCACGCCGGTACTACAGCGCAAGCATGAACGGAATTTGACAAGCACAATATTATTACCGGTACTGATAAGCTATCATACTACGCTATTGAGAGAGAAAGAGGAGAAGAGAGGAAAAAAGTGTCATTCCGGACCCGAACATGCCCACAGGATCTCAGCTAACTTAAGTAATATAAAGCAAAGTGGAACCATATATATATATAATACAAGTGGCAACCGGCCTCCGGCCGGATGTCAGTTTTGAAAATAATTATTGTAGCCAAGAGAAGTGCTAGCATTAGAGGTGCAATATATTTTTTTTTCCAGAAATAGTACACAAACTTGAAAGTGAAAAGTATATCAAATTTGGTGTTCATTATGGGCCCTCCAGGGCCCTGAAAATATGTGGCACTATGATAATATTATTATCATCATACCAACCCCAAACCGCCCAATAACCCCCGCATCCCCCCAAACCACCACAAACCCTGCCCCCCCCCTCATACTCCCCAAATCTCATACCGCACAGCATCCATCGAAGCCTTCACACCCAACATAATATTATCATACAAAAGAAAAAAAAAATCCCCAGCACAGTATTAACCACCCCCTCAATCCCCACATCCCAGGTACGATACGACAAACCCACCACGGACAAAACCCAACTTCCTAACAACCTTGCCCTCCAGTATGATATATAATCTCCACATGCTACGCCAGGTCAGTACCCGAGCCCATTACATCTACTATAGACCCGGACAAGTTATCAGGACTGAAATATCACGCCAGTATCGCAGCGCAAGCATGAACGGAATTTTGACAAGTACAGTATTATTAACGGTACTGATAAGCTACTATGCTAAGGAGGAGAGAGAAAGAGGAGAGGAGAGGAAAAGTGTCTTTCCGGACCCGAACATGCCCACAGGATCTCAGCTAAGTAATATAAAGCAAAAGTGAACCATATATATATATATAATAAAATATAAATAAATAAAGATTGTAATAATAAGCAAATCCTAGCACTTTGCCCCCACCAATTTTCCAAAGTCAAGCGTGTGAATTAAAGTACCGTATTAACTCGAATAAGAGAGCGGTGTGCTATGTCGTTGGAGTTGCCCCCTCTGGTAAGGTCTGGTACTTTTTTTGTTTTTTCACCCCCTTTTTTTGCTGTGTTATCCGCCCCTTCTCCAAGGTAGGAAATTCTTGACTACATAGCACACCGCTCTCTTATTCGAGTTAATACGGTAGCTAAGTGAACAAGGAAAAAACCAGAAAGCTAAAACAGAACAACACCAAAAGGGAGTACAGCTTGGGCCTATACCCATCTCATCCGATCCCTAGTTCCACTGCCGGAGGCGTTGCTCAGAATGTCGCTGCCCCTGCCCGGGAAGATCGTTACCACTGATGTTTCCCGATGTGACAATGAGGGCGCAAAGGGTGTTGGCGCGGGGAGGGCGGGTGGGGAATGAAGAACGCGAGAAATCAAGAACGCGAGAGATAAAGAACGCGAGAGATAAAGAACGCGAGAGATAAAGAACGCGAGAGATAAAGAACGCGAGCTGTGGGAAGGATGGTGATCTCGTGGTCTGGGGGAGCCGAAAAGGAGAATCGTAGTGAGGGTTCGTGGACTGTGCGTGCTGGAGCTATGACCCCGCGCTGGCCCGGCAACCGGTCATACCTTTTTCCGCCGACCTCCGAGGGACTGCATATGTCTCTCCGGATGGATTCTCTGTGCTTTGCCCAATTGGCAATGGGTTGTACCAATCCGTCATTATAAAAATATAAAAAAAGGAAAAAAGAGAAGGAAAAATAATAATTATTTATTCCAAAGCTCTCTATGCACCCTCCACCTACGCCTCCTGCACCTACGCCTTCGGCGCCAAACCCACATGGCAACTGCACAGAAGCAGCAGCAGCAGCAGCAGAAAACACCCACCCTTCCCTACCTCCATTCCCATTCCCATCTCTTACATCCACAATATCACAATCTCCAATCGGGGAGTCCACGGCACTTGCATAGCTACTATCCGCAGTGCTCCCCACATTTCCACTCCCACTTCTGGTTTCCGCCTCCTCACTGGGCGGTGGAAGCCTCACGTCCTCGAAACTAGCTTTCGTTGGGAACATTGCGTTTTTGCCGGCATGTGAGAGGTCCGGGGGTACACCCACCTCTCCGCCACGGCCAACCAAGCCGGGCAGTGGGAGTGGCATTTCCGCCGGAGGTGAGTGGCGCCCTGTTCTAACAAGCTACTACCTACTGTACAGGAACATAGTTGTGAGCTCCGCTCCCCCGTAAGACCTCTCAGACTCCCGCTACCCCCCATGTATTCCCCCCCCCCCCGACCGAATTAATTTTTCCAGTGTGATCTCCGCACCGCGCCTTTGTTGCTGCAAGCACAACTCATATATCATAAAAATATTACCCCATATTTCCAATGACCATGGTGTTATGTCGTAGATTCATCAAAACTATTGAAAATAGTGCTGCTCACCATACTCTCCCGATACCTCCTTTGTTGTTCGGATAGCCGTCGGGGACGCACTCGCTTCTGTTCGGGGATGTGCTGAGGATTCAGGCATGGGTTTGTCTTTGGAGACTCGCTTTGGCTTCGGGTATACGGTTCGGCTTTGGGCGTTTTAGTTTGTACGTTCGGGAAAGAATTGCGAATTCAGGAATGGGCGATAGTTTGGGGATCGTGCAGCTTTCGGGAAAGCCGGGAGAAAAGCGGAAGTACTGTAAGATCAGCCGGAGAGAGCTGGAAGCCCGGCGGCAGTGGGATAGTTTGTTTTCCTTTTGTCAACCCGGGAGTCATGATGTGGGGAGGGGACTTACATGGAGCAGCATTATTGTTTATAGATGGATATGATGTCTTTGTGATTGATATATACTCCTGTGATTGCCCTTAGTTAGTTAGTTAGTCCGTCGAAGCAGCCGTTGTTGAGAATGAGCCAGAGGTTGTTAGTGAAAAGATTTTCCCCGACCCCGAGGGTGCGATCGTTTTCGTTGTGCGTTGCTTGGCATTTCGTTTCGTTTCACAGCTGGTCACTCGCCGTGTATCGTTTCGCCGTGTATCGTTTTCGCAGGTGAAGTCTAAATAAAAAAATACCTTTCAACGGCTAAGCTAAGTAGCAAGTTCAAGCGTCGTAGGATATGATATATAACCCCCTATTAGCCTAAGATATTAGCTCAGAAACTAGCATCTATCACACTACTAAAATAACTAAGACCATAGGGTGGGTCTCCCCCAAACCACATAAGGGAGCCATCAGGTCAACACCCTCAGTGTGCTCGGCGTTTTTATAGTCATTTCCGCCATAGTAAATTAATTGCCTACTGAGGCATTGGTTCTATCCTAGCATAACGGATCACCTATATATGGTTCGTGCGGATCAAGACCTGCACGAGGCTGAAAAAAAAGTGTTATGTGGCTAAGCTACTTTGAATGTTAGGGCTTCTCTATATAGGTCCAAAAATATGGAAAAAAAGTTATCATTTTAAGGGCTAGAACAAGGTTCAAATATGTGAACATGTTATATATAATATTATAGGAAATTATAATATATTATATAGCCTAAAATAATATACAATATTAACTGAAAAGATAATATTACCCTTGG
>Ga0307517_10009447_pt1 | contig 13817 bp, 17 predicted proteins | sample 23_EM_MG_FD_194515 | JGI IMG/M metagenome (GOLD analysis project Ga0307517, IMG submission 194515) | Populus trichocarpa ectomycorrhiza microbial communities from riparian zone in the Pacific Northwest, United States - 23_EM | ecosystem: Host-associated > Plants > Roots > Unclassified | place...
CCTTTGTCCTTCTTTTTATTTTTCTTACCCTCACCGTCGCCTTCACCATTTGGTGCATTTTCGTGAATGCCGATAGCGTCCTGATCGACCTCAATGAGCTGGCGAAGGTCTTCTCCGACCTCCCGACGTAAGAACTCCTGATACTCCTCCTCTTCGCGTTGTAGCTCGTCCTTAGTCTTCTCTCGAGGTACGAGCAAATCGTCCTCCTCGGATATGTTACCAGAAACTGCGGTATGGAACGCAGCAACCGTCTCATCTCGGAGTTTCTTCTGTTCCTGGACGTGGGTAAAGGGCTTCGGGGGGTCGGGGTCGGGAGAGGAGGAACGAGACGTGAAGGCGATTTCTGCGGCGAGTTTTTCTTGACGGAGAGTGACAGGTTTCGACTAGCGAAGACAACGTTAGTATTTAGATACTATCCACGACACGAAATCCTAGTAACCTTGTCCTTTCGTGTCTTGAGCTTTGACGGTGCCGATCTCGCAGACTTTTTCTGTTCCTCTGTCCATTGATTTGAGACGTTTTCGATCAGAAGGGGTTGGCCGACCTACCCTCGAAAATCGCGTTCTCCTTATCATAAATATCTGGGTCTCCCCGTTTGATTTTGGCCAGCATGCGTAAAATCGCGGCGTCCACACCGGGGGTTAGCTCTTCGCCGTCTTCATCTTCAGATTCCAACTCTTCAGAGTCTTCCTCCTCTTCGTCGCCCTCTTCAGCATCGGAGCCGTACTTCTCCTTGACTACCGATTATAGTCCACAGTCACGACGAAATTAAATCGTCCGCGGAGTCGGGCGTAATTAGATAATGGGGCGGCCTAATATGTATGGAAATCATGAATGGGACGCAGGACAATAAGGAGTGCTCACGCCTTTCAAACTCCTGCCTTTCTTTTCTGTACGCGTACGCTTTGGCGTAATGCTCGTTGACCGTGATCTGGTTGAGGTCCTCGCCGGAGTCCGAGTCATCCGAGAGCATGTTGGCTGGAGCCATTTTCCGATAAATAGAAGTGAGGGCTCTTCTGGGATGGAGGGAAGGGATGGGCTTCGGGCTTGTGGGAAATTTTGTTGGGACGGATCAATGTGCGTGTTTCTTCTTTAGGGTGACAATCAATGATGTGAGCGGCCGGCTAAACGTGTAGATGAAGCGAGGACCATTGTTGTGAAAGACGAAGGCCAGTCCCTCTCTCTCGTTCTTCGCCTCCCCATCTGTCTTTACTCTTCTCTCTTTTAACCTTCACCCTTCTCCGCTGACGATTCCGCCCCCAAGTGGCATGGCTTCCACACCCTCTCCCTGGCAAAAACCCTCGAGGTTCAAGGAACACCTCTCAATCTCTCCCTCAGATGACTATGGCATCGAACAATCCAAGTTCTCTCCGGACTCGCTTCCTCCACTCCCGCTCAGAACTGCCTCGCTGACGCTGGCTGGCACGCCTTCATCGTTGAAGAACGCACGCGATATCCCACAGGACGTCGACTCCTTGCGGAGTCACGGCTCCTCGAACGTGCGGCGACAGACCATCCGCGACAGATTCACAAAGATCTTCTTTGACGTCCGAACCCTGGACGACCGGAGCACCAGCCGCGATATCGATCTTGTGTCTGTTCACCCCCTGTCTCCGTGGGCTCCGCTTAACGTGGATAGGAAGGAGGGATTACCGCTTCCGATCACCCACCCCGCCCTCAGGCATTCGTTTCCCCAGAAGAAGCAGAAGAGGCGATTTAGGTGGTACACGTTCCTCTTGATCCTTATCATCCTCGCTCTACTCGGAAACGTCACCTTCTTGAACGTGCGCTTATTCGAGTTGACGAAGCTTATCAAGAACACGCCTTCATCTCCCACCCCTACTTCAACTCCATCCAGTCCACCATCATCCGACAGTGTCAACGAATGTATATCTCAATTCACTCTGAACGCCCCTTCGAATCCCTCCGCCTACCCTTGTTCCGCTTGTCTCCCGATTCTGTCAAACGTGACCAACAACGCTGACGCCGCAAACGCAGTCCAGTTCTGTGGACTGCGTGCCATCCTTGAATCGACGAGCACAACCGGACAGACTGCGTTTTCGAATGGTGGATGGGGCAAGGATTTGAGAGTCTGCACCTGGTCCGGGGTGTCATGTTCCGATTCTGGTCTAGTCACTTCACTGTAGGTCCCTTTTTCCCCAGATACAATCATTTACAGCTACTGATCTACATTTAGGAAACTGACGTTCCCCGCCGTTCCCGCACTCATTCCCACGGAGATTGTGGCCTTCCCTCAACTGCAGTCTATGCAAGTGATCGGCGATGGTAACTCCCCAGCGGGGGCCTTACCAGATTCATTCCGTAGCCTGACATCCCTTACGACGCTTCACCTCGAATCGACGGCCATAACGACGATACCTTACGATTTGTTCTCTTTGTTGACCAAAGTGACCGACCTGACGTTGATCGCGAATGGGAAGTTCGCGGGCGACTTGACTTCTATCACCGGCCTATCATTACGGAGCCTGATCATCAGGAACCAGCAGAGGTTGTCCAATCCCATTAACAGTCTGACGGGGAGTCAGAGCTTGCGGAGTTCCTTGCTTGTTCTGTACGTGTTCAAGAGTTGGGAAGCCAGAGTGGACGATTTACTGACATGTAATCCGTTGACAGTGACCTCTCCTCCAACTCGCTCTCTGGCCAGATCCCCGCGTCCATCTCATCTCTCGCCGCTCTCACCCAACTTCACCTGGACAACAACAACCTGGAGCGGGCTGTACCAGGCTCCTTCCCACGCTCTCTCCAGTCGCTGACCATTTCGAACAATACCAACCTCAGCGGTATCATGCCCTCTGACGTTTGTTCGAGCATCTTCCTGAAGGAGTGTGATCTGAGAGGGACGAGCGTAGACAAGACGAACAGGTGTGGGGTTTGTCAGTTCTAGACATCCACTCTGGCTCCTTGATATCATCGCACTTCTGGCTTGTGTTCCCCCCTTCATGCTCACCATTCTGACCATGGGCGGTTGATCCCCAATATGGTTCCTCCCTCATCTCCTCACCTCTGTGCAGACACAATTCACGGTTCACGTTCACGTTCACGTCTCGTAATGCTTGTGTAGCATAGTACCATAGTATTATCACCGCTTTTGTCGCCCATAACCACCCCTCTCCCTCACTCTTCTCTCTCGTTAACACTCAGGACACTCGTTTGCAGGTACTGTAAGTTATTGGTCATTCTCTTGTAGCCCTACCTAATCTATCCTACGTACACATCCAGTTGTTAGTCAGCTACTGGGACGCTCGTTTATTTTTTTGCCATGGGCTGTCGGCCGTGCCGGGCCCTTTCCCGTATTAATTATCGGCGTAATCAAGGGTGTTTCTCTTGGAACCTCATTCCCGCGCGAACGCGTTTGTCCGGACGTGTGTCCCTATTGCGCTCTCAATATCACCTCGTCTTCTGTCAACGACGAACGTCAACCTCAAACGCCTTGGGATAACCCCTGGCCTCGTTCCTCAAATTCATGAGTCCTTGCTTTCCACTTATCGGTAAATGAGTAACAAACATCGGCTCATGTTTCTTGCTGCATTTCGCTCCACTCTTTCTAACGCGACCAGAACCAAGCCATGGAAAACGTCTCTCGAACGCATCGGCCGCAAAGGAGAACGACGTTTACATTTGCATAGGAAGATAAGGAGGCGCCGCTGACGACATTTGTATCTGCACACACGACGCAGAACTGGAAAGTCGTGGACGTTTTCTCAGCTTACCCTTCCGTTTGAGCTGTCATCCGGCAGTTATGCGCCAGTCGGAGGACGGGTACAATTATTTATCGTACGTGGTCCCGGGATTGTGACATTCTTGACGTTCTGTTCCTCCCTATCTCCCTCCCCGTGGTCTCTGCGCCAGCCAGTCTGAGCTGGAAAGGTTTCCCCTCCTTCCTCCTTGTTTCTCTGAGACAACAGTCACTGTTATGCGTGCGTCCATGACCTCTGTTTCTGTGGTTTTTGTTGCTGTGAGTATCTCCTCCCTCCGTGGTCTCTGAGCTTCATGACTGACACGAGGCGTGTCCTCTAGTTGTTCTCCGCTTTACTGGCCTCAGCCAAGATGATAACAATCGTGGTCGGCGGTAATGGTACTACTCAGGACACCAGCTTGATCTTCCAACCTCAGCAAGTCAGAGCGGATGTTGGAGATTTCATCGTTTTCAACTGTATGTCCGCATCCTGCGCCGCTCCTTCCCTCAACCTCATATTTTGTGCGCTAACCCGTCGGCACTTAACTCCGACCTCGTTCTCGCTATCCTCCTTTCAGTCACGAATGGCACGCACACCGTCGTCGAATCCACCTTTGGCCAACCTTGCGTTCCGATTCACGACACCAACATCACCATCAATGGATTCAACTCCGGCCTCCGCGACGCCGCCAACGGATCCGCCAAAACGTTACTAACCGTCGAAATCGAAGAGGCGCATCGAAACAGGACAATCTGGTTCTACGACATCTGGGGATGTGGTAGAGGCGGGGTCGGGGCCATCAACGCGAACGACTCGGATTGGGAGAACCTCGGAGCGTTCGTCAGGAATGCAAAGAGGCTGAATGGGACCGGTGAAGACACTAGCTCCTTTGGAGGCTTCACTGGTCGGCCGACCAGCTCACGACCGGCTCCCACCGGTACGGCAACTAGTAGTTCGGCTGAGAAGGTCGGGGCGAACGCTGTGAAGGCTATTTATGTCTTCACCCCATTGCTCCTCGCTATGTTCTCCATGTGAGCCTCGGTATGATGACGATTTCGTGGACAACACTGGACGGCGTCGCCTTTTTTACACCCTGTAGATCTTTTCTATACCATCGCTCGATTTTCTGCTTGGTTACCCCTCTCGATCACGTCTCACCACGGACCCAGCCAGTTCTGTTGTTTTGGTTCCCTCACGATTGTTGCGTACTCTGGCATCACTTTTACTCATGTATTAGATCCAGTCACGTTTGCATACCACTCTTACCTATGCGCGGCCCGTTGCATACATACTATCGTCCGCACATGCTCTGCCTGAGAAATTAAGGTTCCGCAAGCCTGGATAGAGGTCATTGGACGGTGATCAGTAACTCATTAGACTCGGGACATTAGGAGTGGGGTACAGGCGGCGGAGGTGCAATCATGAACGACGATGATGGCCCGGTAATCAATCGCTTTCGCCTTCTGAAGCTCATGCGAAGTGAGGGGGAAAAAAGGCTCGGGAACGGGGATTTATACTCATGCCCCATATACAATGTTAACGATCTCCCGGCAATCCTCGGTCACAGGTAAGAGGTAAAATCGGACGGCCTCACCCAAGCTCAGTTCCGGAGCCACTTCAGAAGAGGTCCACAATGATGGTCCCAAATCGATCCAGACATCGCCAGAGTCCAAGAGGGCAAACGTATTCGACGTTTTTCAAATTGATCACGGCGAACGAGATTTCTACGAGGAACAGGGCGACGACGTACGGGCACCCAGAGAACTCGTCAGGGGAATCCCCCTCGCTCTGGTACCAGAGTGCGTCCGAAAGCCATGGGACGACAAGACAAGTCTGAATGTTGAGGACGTCGATTGTAAGGCCACCAGCGGATGAAGGGGTGTAACCAGTGTTGGTCCATATATCGGATCCTGGCGAGACAGGTAAACACTGTACAACCTGAGTGCGGACGGACGCCGGGGGAACGAACTGGGTTGCGAAAACCCCCAAGCGGGTCTCCCGAGACTAGCTTCTGGTGCCAAAAACTTCCTTCTCCTCCCCGCACCGACCCCACTCTCGACTCTCATCAACGCATCAAACACCAGCCCGAAAGTCCGATACCGTCCTCTCCTCTCCTCGCTCCAGTCGCTCAGGGAATGTTTCGAATCCTCCCTGACCTCACGATCCTCCACCACGCACGCGCACATCGTCAACAACCAAACCCAGGCTCAAAGTGACCTGGCCTTCGCGTTGACTTCGTCCTTGGTCTTGGCCAACATTCAGACGCCACTCGAAGCCATAGCACTCACCTCGGCGGCCCTCCCCGGCTCCCTTAGCTTCTCAGCATACCCTATCTCGTTCGCGATCCACCTTGTTCTAACCTGCCCAAACTATAGAGACTAATAGACTTTGGTCTCGGTCATTTGAGATATTTCCTGAACCCTCTGCCGAAGCGAATCAATAAGCGAAGGATGGGGGAGAGAAGGGCAGGACGGTTGCAGGATGGAGTGTTGGCGAAAACGATGAGTAATCAGGAGTGAACGATTGTAGCGAACCATATGACGACGCTGGCGACAACAGTTCCGACAAAGTAGAGGTAGTCCGACGAAAAGGGAACAACCGAGGAGGAGGAGAGGGCTTGGAGCACGATGTGTTACGAAAATTTGACGTTTGCGCTCGATGGAAATGCAGAGGGGATTGTGGCCACTGCCCGCGGGAGATTATGTTGACACGAACGTGTTGGGGGCTTCGCTGAAGTCATCTATAAACTCAAGGCCGTCTGCCGTTGCAATATGTGATGCGGGCCGTTCCGGGTATATTCCCGGCGGTGGTCTGAGCACTATCCTGAAGGGGTGGGAGAAACCTCGCGGTCGGAAAAAGGATGGTGAATGGGGGAGCGGAGGCGAGGTCTTCAGTGGGCAAGTAAGAACTCCATTGTCGTCCATGGATTCGGGCTGGACACGGAGTGATGGAGGATGCTACCGATCCGAACCCACTTAGTCTCTTCCTCACCGCTACCGTTCCCAAGGGACATCGAGGCAAGTTGTTCCTTAACTCTTAACAATCGCCTGGCGGTAGAGAGAGGCACGGGCAAGGCGATGACGATCGACACGAGAATGATCTTGCATCGTGCTGGATTTGAACGTCGTTCACGTCCAGGTTTGGGCCAAAGTTAACCGGAAGCAATACTCGGGGGTCGCATCTTGGCGGAGAGTTTACTCGTAAGTGATTTGGGGAGGTGATTGTGCACGGCCGGATGATTTGGAGGGTGAACAAAGGGTCCAGGGCGGTCTGTGAGAGTTGACTTTCATCAGTTTCCTGAACATCCAAGGTGATCGTGGATAGAAAGCGATTCAGAGAGAAGATACGGTCTCGTGAGAGACCTTCTCATAAGGGAGCATTGGACTGCCAACCTCCCCTCAAACTAAGACTGGATACAAGATTTCTACATCATGATGAAGTGTCGAGGGAACAGAGTGCGACCTTGTACTCACCAGATCGAATGAACTACATTCCCTCATCGCGCAGAGCAACAAAAAGGGTCGATCCTCTGTTGCTCGTGTGTGCCCTTCGTCCGCGTCCGAGCACAAAGCGGCCAACGACACGTCTGCGGACGCGAAGGGCTTGCCCGATGACCGGCATCAGCTACTGGGAGAGCAACACCCAGATCCGTCGACCACAGACACGGCCCTCAAAAAAGGCACCATCCCTTCCACACCAGAGTCGAACCAAACACAGGTATAAATGACCCAACCCCAACCCTCCCGACTCTTCCGACTCTCGCCATGACAGTCTCACACACCATGAACGAAAACGAGAAGATTTTGTTGTCGTCCGTGCAGTTGTGGATGTCGAGGTTGCAGCTCGTGACGGCCGTGGTGAGTCGACGGAGTTGAACCGATCGGGGTTTTGACTTCGACCCACCACTCACAGTTATCTAGACCGCTTTCTTCGCGTCCACGGATGGCTTGCTCCTCGGCCGCGTCGGGGATTACGTCCCAGAGGACACGTCCACCGGAAACATCTTGACCCATGCGTCGTTATCTGGCGCTCTGGCTTTGCACACCTCAGCCGGTACGCTGGTCTTGCACGCTCTTCAGTTCCTATGAACTGACGAGTTTACGTCCCTAGCCATCATCTCGTATCTCGCCTCTTTTGTGCTCGTCAAGTACAACAGGATCTCCGTCCCAATCTCGGAGGAAGGCTCGATCGGCTCCCCAACTCACAGCCCACAGTCAGGACGGGAGGCAACAATAATGACCCACGGTGGGACCGTCAAAATCCCACAGCCGGACCCTCCGATAGGTCTCAAATCCCTTCATCAACGAGCGATTACCGGCACCTCCGATCCCTTGATCACAATCGAGCGCGTTTACTTGCGGAACTTCCTCAGGACGAGACCCTCAGCCTCACCGTTCTATGCGTCTTCTGCCGGGACGGACACAGTTTCTACACCAGAGTTACAAGACGCTTATGCCATGTTGCTGAGGTGCAACAGTGTCTGCGTGATTCTGACATTCATTGGGCTCTTACTCGCTATTGTTGGGATCATGGCATACGTGTGGACCACCTTCACTCTTACACCTGGCATCATCGTCAGCGTGTGTTTCATCGTTAGTTTGGTTGCGGCTTGCTATGCCTTGCGTTGAGTGAAGAGAAAGGACGTCGCTTGGGCTTGTAGTGTTTCGATTGTACTATAGAATTGGATCGAGTTCTAGACGGGGAATCAAAGCTTCGCAGCTTGGGGAGTCCCTCTCAACCTCGCGTGTTGCATGCCAACATCTGACGGGGGGAGTGCATTGAATTCCAGACCAAACATCGAGACCAAAGAGAAACCGGACTTACAGTTGGAGTTGTACAACTCATCCCCTGGAACAGATACAATGTGACAGCCAATGTTTGAGGCATCGACCATCTCTGGGACGATCTCCTTGAGATCCCGTGCCCCGATTAACCGCATGTTCATCGTGAACTCGTCGTAGAGGATGTTCAACGCGTGGTCAACACCTTCAAACCCGTATGACGAGAAAGCGTAGAGGAACGGTCTACCGATACCGACTGGTCGCCCTCGTCAGCTCCTTATCGATAGTTGATGACAAAGAGCGACCCCTATACCTGCTGTGGCACCCAAAGCGATAGCCTTGATCACGTCTGTGGCCCTCCTTACACCGCCGTCGACGAATAACTGGAACTTCTCGTTTGGGAAACTCAACCCCCGTCTTGCCTTCAACTCTCTCACTACCTCGACAAGGACCTCGATACCAGACCGAGCGAAGTCAAGTTGGCGACCTCCGTGATTCGAAAGCACAACTCCAGCCAACCCCAGATCATAGGCTTCCAAGGCGTCCTGGTAGGGGAGGATGAGCCAAATCTCGTTGAATAGATCGCTTTTCACTTACCTCCCAACATTGCACACCCTTCAGGATCAATGGCACTGGGTGAGCACGATAGATCTCTCAGTCCAAGACCTTGGGAGACGAAAGAAATCACCCACTCTTGGTGATGCTCTTGAACCAATCCAGATCCTTCCATGAAAGTCCTGGGTCGATGAAAGACTAACAGGCGGTCAACCCAGCGGTTACATCACTCAATGAACGGGATGACATACGCTGATAGCGCGGGCGGCCCCTTGGGACCTGTCAACTCCGGCATCGCCCTTCTGAGCGTCCGGCTCATCATCTGTGAATTTCATTCGCATGTCCTATTTGCCTTCCCAATTAGTATCTGTATGTTGGATACGAATGTGACGGAAACCTTTTCCCTCCGTCCGAGCTGGGGAGCGTCGACGGTGATAAATAAACCTTTGATCCCACGTGCTTCAGCGTGTTGCACGAGTTTCTTGGTTATGTTCCTGTCCTTATTGACGTATCTGGAAGATTGCGTCAATAGGTTACAAAAAAGAGTGCAGTCTCAGCCCACAGTTGATAGAATTGCACTTGTCCAGGATGTGACGCGTCCACTATCTCGTCAAAAGCGCATGAAGCCAGTGTTGGAATCTGACCATCCAAATGGAGTCAGTAAAAGTAGACTGCTTCTGGAAGAGGTCGACCATTTGGATGACACCGTGTTTCGCCGCCGCCTTTGTAAGGTTCAACTCCCCGTCTGGGTGGCCGAGTTTCCCTAATGCTGTTGCCGTCTGGGGGTCACTTCAGCATATAGTACAAGGCGATACGGTCAAAAAAATCGCATACGATGTAAATCGGCATCTTAGTTGGATGCCCCAAGATGTGCGCAGAGAAGTCTACAGTGGTAACGTCACGCAGTATCCGTGGGCGGAACCAGATCCTGGACCAAAGACCGTTCAGCAATGGGCAGGCGTTCGATTGACGGTAGTCTACCGGTGATACGCAGCGTGATTCTCCCTGTTCGTGATTTCGTCGTCCGCGGCGGAAGAGTAATAGGCCCATGCTTTCTCCGGCATTACCTGCCGAGCGATGGCCTATTTCGCGAAGTGAGATAGGGCCGACTGGCTGGATTTCCAGGTGGAATGTACCTCAAAATCGTGCAGGTTTAGGATCTCAGAGAGTGGGGGTCGGGTTTCTACCCTCTTCAGCCTTGCTTTCTCTTGATCGGTGACCTCGACCTTGACTTTCGCCACGGTGGATTGGTCCACTGGTCCCAAACTGCGGTTGGGTGCATGAGGCCAAGTGGTGGTTTGATACGGGTGGGGCATACACACTGTTTCTCCTCGGGCAAGTTCGCGGTTATCGCATCTGGGGGGTGGATAGGTTCGTACTCCGCACTACCTCACAGACCTCGAGGTGAGAGCGACATGGAGAGGAGGTCGGGACAACGCTTACGTTGCATCCTTTCCTGCATACTTCAGAATGATTTTGCTTCCGCCTGGCCCAGTATCAGTTCGGTGTCGATGACCGCCGCATCATTGAATCTTTCACTCACCAGGATGATCTAGAGGCGAACCCGCACGAGTAGGTGGGAGAGAGGGTGGAAGATTGAGTGAGAGGTGGCTGAAAACAATTTGAACCACAAACCGTCGAGGAAGTCAGTGACATCATAAACATTTCCTGACAGCCACCGTGAGTACTTCGACATCTCAGCCTTGGGCGTCGTTGTTTACCATGAACTATGATCCAGCAGCTCTCCCTGGTGTTGTGTTTTGCAATTTCTTGTCCAGTCAGCAGAGGAGCCATGTTGAGCGTGAGAGGTTCGGGCGTGCACGAGCTCGAGGTTGACACCGGTTTTGAATTTGGTCCCTCCAATCGGATCGACTGGAAATTGTTCATGCAGCAGACGGAAACCAGAGACAACGGATACCCAACACGGGGGTGTCCCTTATATAACCGCCATGTCGCCCGACTTGAATCCCACCACACCTGCCGAGCCTGCCACGCACATAACGGTTGCCCCGGGCTATGGAGCTCATTGCGACATGCTTCGAGCGGAGCATCACATCTTTCTTCAATTCGAGGCTTGCTTCTCGTCCCGGTCGATATTTCCGCACGTAGGGATAACGACGTGAAGCGCAGCCTTGAAAGCCCACCAGCAATACGTGCCCCCCAGAAACACAGCGTAAAGGAGGCTATCCTGAATCCAAAGCGAATGCAATCTCCTCGCCCAACCCTCCAAGTCTACTCTTATCTTCAAATCCCCAATGGGTTTCTTTGTATTCCCTCTGCTTTGTTGCTCATCCTTCTGTGTCCTTGTGTGCCCTCATGGTCAAGATCTCAGCGTAAGTGGTCTACCAGTTGAACCCATCGAGCGGCCAAATTCACGTGGGAACACGAGGAGCTGGTCTACCCAATCAAAGCTCAAAGACCTCTAGTTCCTCTCAACCCCTTCATTCCGAAGTGAAGATAACGTTCTCCCCAGTGCCCGAATCCGATGCACGCGCAAAGTCATTGATCGCGGAGTTCATGGCGAGCGGTGTCGTCGCGACAGTAATTGAAGAGCTCGGTCTCTAAATTGATTGCGGCCCTCGAGGGCCTTATCAAGTCTATCGACGGTGGAAGCAATTACATGTTTGGTGGAGGCATGCCGGCGGGTTGGGCCCTTTGGGAACAAGTGAGTTGGGAGTTGGTGAGAAGGAAATTTCGTCTTTTCGCTCTGTCCCTGGCATGTTTGGCTTTCAGTGAGAGACAGGACGAAGTTTATTTGGGAGGGTGGGGGTGACTGTCAAGAATGGACGGGGTCGGAGTCGTAAGTTGTTATTATGATAGTGCTGGAGGCGTGTTGGTCCAGAGGTTACGCATTTCTGTGGTCGGCCTGGAGAATATCAAGCCCACAAATATTGGAACTCGAGGTTCGTGTGGCGAGACTTGTCGGGGCCTCGGGTTCGGGATCGGACCCCGACGAGCACACGTGACTCGGGATCACAGCGCTTGACCCACCCGCTTCGGCGTCTTCGATTGCTTAAACTCCACCATCCCGGTTCTGTGACTGACCGTTTCGTCCCTCTCCTGAACCCCATACCCATCCTTTGGAAATGCTGGGGAGTATTGCTCGTATTAGGTTCAATAGCCTATCCAACTCGCTCAGGTCTTGGACCAGAGCCGCCTCCTCCGGATCTTCTGCAAGTCAGTGATCCATCCGAATGGTGGTCCCGGTTGGTAGTTGACCTAATGACGGTAGAACGTGTCAAGTACAATTGGGAGGACCCTCTGAACCTTGAATCACAGTTGACTGAGGAGGAGATTGCGATTCGGTAAGGGTTCTCTTCGTCATGTTCCGGACGTCTGCTGAACTGCCTGACTGCTCAGTGACACTGCTCGCACGTACTGCCAGGTTCGCGAGGCTAGTCCTTGAACCTAAGAGCAGTTTCGCTGAATGTATGCGCAGGAGAATCTCTTACCTCGAATCCTCCATGCCCAGCGGACGGAACGTAAGCTGATTGCCCCATGTGTCATGCAGATGTGCCTAACTTCCAAACCACCAGAATTTGACAAAGAGATCCTCCCAGAAATGGGCAAAATGGGTCTTCTCGGACCTACCATCCGAGGATTTGGTTGCGCGGGTGTTAGCAGTGTTGCGTATGGGTTAATTGCACGTGAGATTGAACGGTACGTGCCCACGAATTCTAACGATGGTGGAGTACCACTTTACTAATTGATGACAAAGGGTGGACTCCGGTTACCGATCCACGGCTTCCGTTCAGTCCTCTCTCGTTATGCACCCGATCAACGAGTTCGGAACGAAGGAACAGAAGGAAAAGTACCTCCCTGCTTTGGCTTCGGGAGAGTTAATTGGTTGCTTTGTGCGCGATTGCGGTTTTTTGTTTGACGACGCTCTTATTACTCACTCATGGTGATAGGGCCTCACAGAACCGAACCATGGGTCGGATCCGTCGGGTATGGAGACGACTGCTGAGGAAATCGATGGAGGTTATATCATCAATGGAAGCAAAACGTGGATTACCAATGCTCCATTCGCGTGCGTTTACTCGATGTGTACCCCTCTGGACCTGACTGATTGTGTTTAGTGATGTCTTCATCGTCTGGGCTAAATGCAAGTGGGACGGGAAGGTTCGAGGATTCATCCTCGAGAAAGTAAAGCGAAAATATTTTCCCCGTCCCGATGAATTCACTCTGAGCCCTCCTCACCACAGGGAATGGATGGTCTAACCGCACCTCAAATCAAGAACAAAGTCGCTCTCCGATCCTCCGCGACGGGATCGATCTTCATGGATTCCGTTAAAGCTCCCCATTCTGCCCTACTCCCTCACGGCAGGGGTCTCAGTGCACCCTTCTCTTGCCTCAACAGTGCAAGGTACGGCATCTCATGGGGTGTGATGGGCTCTCTCGAAGACTGCCTCCAACGTGCCCGAGAGTACGCTTTAGAGCATCACCAATTCTCTCGCCCTCTCGCTTCGTTCCAGTTGGTTCAGAAGAAGTTGGCCGACGCGCACACGGAGATTGCGTTGGGCCTGCAAGCGAGTTTGCAGGTGGGCAGGTTGAAGGATCAAGGGCTGGCCGCCCCAGAGATGATCAGCCTCGTGAAGAGGAATAATTGTGGAAAGGCGTTGCAGTATGCGAGGATTTTGCTGGATATACTTGGTGGAAATGCTGCTTCGGATGAGTATCATATTGGTAGGCATGTTGCCAACCTCCAGGTTACGAATACCTACGAGGGAACCTACGTGAGTTTGCCGAGTACATGCTCCCGGTCTGGCTTGACAAAAATCTC
>Ga0307517_10009449_pt1 | contig 13817 bp, 9 predicted proteins | sample 23_EM_MG_FD_194515 | JGI IMG/M metagenome (GOLD analysis project Ga0307517, IMG submission 194515) | Populus trichocarpa ectomycorrhiza microbial communities from riparian zone in the Pacific Northwest, United States - 23_EM | ecosystem: Host-associated > Plants > Roots > Unclassified | place...
CTTTTTTTTTTTTTTTGGTAACCCAGGGTGTCCGGGCCAGCTTACGCGAACCACAACCAATCCCCGGACCCACTGAACACCTTGCAAGCCTAGTAGGCAGGTAAGACACCGCGGAGGTGACAAGCATGTATGCTGAGACTCAAACCCATGTGACAGAGGCAAGGAAACCTTGCCTCTGCCACTGGGCCATAAGCCTCGATGCTTTTCAATTTGATTCTTGAATTTTTATTTTGCACAGTTGAGTTATTTTGAGTAAAAAATAGCACCCGGTTGTATATTTTTTTAGGGGAGGGTTAAACTACAAGACAGAGGACCAGAGTGAAAATCATGGATAATATAAATGGTGGCTTTGCAAGTTGTTTGGAAAGTATATTTTTACCCCCATCATTTTCTTTCGTTAAAATGATACTAAACTTTTTTTTTTTTTAGTTATTTTTTTATTGAAAAATAGAGGAGTTGCCGAATTCTATTAAAGACATAAAAACCTCTTCATTAGTGACAACTTCAACTACCTAACTGGTTAGAATTGATGTCAACAAATTCCATTAAATGAGAGGAGTTTTATTGTGGTTGTTTTAAGCCTTGATATAGCATAAAAAACCATATCTAAATCAAGGATGAAGTAGTTTTTCCAATTACATTTTGTGATTTGGACCCTTTTTGGGTTTATTAGGTTGAAATGTTGGTTTATAAGTGTTCTAATGATATTTATAGGGTGTTTTTGTTGTTGAAATGGATTGAAAAAAAGATTCTTTTGGCAAAAAAACCTGTAGGCCTAATTTTTCGAGCTTCGTAGTGGTGGGCGGAATCTAGGTAGATAGATGACTTATCATTTGTCATAGCAGGTGACGTGTTGTCTGCTTATTTTATTTTTTAAAAAAATAGGGGTTGTCCGTCCTTTTAAAAAAGAAAAAAACATAACAAGCCCAAGAGTGCAAGTTTGGGCTTCAAGACCCACGTGCCTAGGCTTTTCCGGTCTAGATACTTTGTTTTCAATTAATATCTTTTTTTATGTCTTTATTTAACTATTTTTTAAGTTTGTTTTTTAATTAATATCCCTCCTCTTTTTTTAAATATCGATTATTTCATAATTATATTAGTGTTTTTAATTTTTTATGAGGTTAATATGATTCATCAATAGTTTATATATATGTAAATATGTATATATGCAACCTTACATAATATTTATTTTTTTTTATTTTTTCAATAAATTTTATTTGTTTATTGATTTTTATTATATATTGATTTTAATAGACAAATTCATTAAACACGATCGAGTAAATAACTAGTGTTGCATTATTAAATATCTTGGTTTACATTTGTTTTTCAACCTCTATAGTTTTATTTTTATTTATCATCAATTTTTTCTATCGAATTATTCTGGCCTCATGATATAGAATGTACGACAAACACGTAATTTTGACATATCTTGTGTCTAGGTGACAAATTTCACATACTAACCCGGCTTTGTCTAAGTTAATTTTTTTTTATCGTATTATCAAATTAATCAAAATTTAACTTGATTATTGATTTTTTTTAAAAAAAATGTAATCTTCTTTTTTAAAAAAAAATTAAAAAAAAGATGCGATGAAATGTAACATGGATAACAACAAAAACTAAAAATTTAATTCATGCTTCATGATTGACTAAACTATTGTGCCTGTTAATAAACTGCCACGGCAATTTATTTCCAATTGTTTTGGACATGCATCATGTCATCCCCCAATTATACATAGTTTCTCGATTGGAACCTCTAGTTACCAATTCTAATTATTTCCTCCATCTATATACAATTTCCCCCCAATCAAATCCCTGGATTTTTTTTTTAAATTAAAGATTGCATTAAATAGTATATATCTTAGTCACATATTCCCCAACCAACCCTAATTTCCCCACGTCTTATAAGTTAAAATACCCATTTCCCCTCGCACTTAATACATCCATGAACATATCTAAACTTATAACATAGAATTACTTTAATTGTGCTAAATATATCCCAACTTATCTTAATTAAAAAAACAACAATTAAGTAATTTTAACATTGTTGAATCTATTTTAAAAGATGAACTAAATAAAATTTAAATTACTAGGTTAATTATTTTTAATAACACTGGTATATTTATCTTATTTTTCTTGATATTGGCTTAATTGAATTTGAAACATGTTTGATCATGTCAACTAAATTATAAAAAACTTAACCATGTCAAATAAGTCTGATTTACTTGTTTGGTTTAATTAAAAACCTAATCAGGATCAAACTCTAAATCCAAATTTTCCAAGTCATATTGAAATTTAACAACAATAATTTCAAGTTATAAATTTCTTAACATTTAAGGTGGTCATCTCCAATTTTTAATAAAAGGATCACATCCAAGCGATGAAATGTATATAGATGGAGAACCAATTGATGAAACCAAAAGTTGGAGGACTATTCTAAAAAACTATACATAGTCGAGGGACTACTTTGAGTTTTTCCATATCTAATCAAATTTCATTTTAAACTGAACAACGAGCAGTCAACAAGCCTCTCTCTCTCTCTACTAATATCATCACAAACACTAAACTAAACACTACAGATACTTATATTCTTCTTCACAGATCGATCAATCATTGAAACCCTAGATCAGATCCAATGCAATCAAATCCAAAAACTATGTCGTCGAAGAATCCGCGGGAGCGTCAAATGCTAGAATCAATCTACTCAATGGTTGCTCTCGTCTTCATCCTTGTCACTTGCGTCGACCTCTGCGACGCCGCCACCGTCGTCGATGTCTACCGCTTAATCCAATACGATATATCCGGCGTTCCTTTCGGATCTCGTTTCGCCACCCTGAACCACCACGCCGGCTCCTTGCATTTCGCAGCAGGCGTCGATCTTTCTCGCACTGTCCTCATCATTCCTGTTCGCGAATTGAACATCACTTTCGTTAAAGGTCAAATTGCTTCTCCAATCGACCTTAGAGCTTAATTAAATTTAGTAAAGTAATTAAATTGGTTGATTTAATGACAGAATATATCTCGCAAAGAAAGCCTCTTGGAGGATTATTGTTTTTGCTGCCGCAAATGTTTAATTTTGAAAATAGAGAAGCCGCGACGGAGAGTAAGTATCAAATTCGTGAGAAGGAGCTGATGAAGACTGTTTTGGTGGAGCTTGAACGATTGCTTATTCATGCCAATATACCTGTGAGTGGAAAAAATTATGCTTAAAATCTGCGTGTTCTATAAGAATTGCTTATGCAGGAAACTGTTGGATCCCATTTTACATTTTTGAGCTTGTTCTTGAGGTTGGTCTAATTTGTTATTTTTAACTAAAATGAGAAGGGAAAAAAAAACGAATTTGGTGAGGAGATATGCTCATGCTTTAGCATATTTTATCATTTTATTTGAAATGGTTTGGGTGATTATGTCTTTGTTGTGACATTTTTTGGTGCAGTATCCAGTATATTTTGCTTTTGAGGATGATGACATTGATGCTGTGTTGGCTGATGTCAAGAGGAGTGATGTCTCTGGTCAGCCTGCTACTGCGACGACTGGCGGGTTAGTTCCTAACTTTATTATGGAAAGTGAGAATTCTAGTTAAAAGTTTTATGTCCTCAGCACAGAAAATAATACATCCAGCATGCTAAAACGAGTTTGGATAGGTACCCCATTGTTGTCGTTTCTTGAAAATTTGCATCATTTGAGAATTCTGGGTTTCTAATCCTGGATGTAACCTATGATGTTTTGTGAATCAGAATATCTGAGCAATAATTATACTCTTCCTGAGAGAATCTATTCTGAACATATAAGAAAGAAACAAAGAAAATGGTAAGTAGGTGAAACAGGATTTGCATGTTCACTGCAGATTTAAGCACTACAAGATGGTAATATGAGTTGAGGGGAAGTTGCTCAAATCCTAAGGTGAACTTTTCATGGAGGGAGGACAGAGGTTCAGTTTAGTTTCTTTTTGTAGGGTAATGATTTTCTCAATTTCTTGAGCCAGAAATTGGTGCAAACAAGACCCATTTTGTATGAACTTATTCTTGTCATGTTTTTTTCTCCCATGCTTCATTATTTTGGAGTTTAATTTTTATTTTCCCCTGCTGATTAACCCATGATATTGATGCTCTATATAAATAAAAAACATGCAATGCCTTCCTGTATTGGTTGCTATCTGGTTCGAACATTAAATATATCATATTTCCAACTCATGGTTGGTCATGCCCACGAAATGTGATTTTACATGTGTGTTTGTTTGTTTATGTTGAGATTGATAATATGTTTGATGGGCTCTTGCATTCATTTTTGCTTGGAAATTTTGCAGCTATAAGCTTGTTGTCTCTGCTCCAGAACCTAAGAGAATTGCATCTCCCAGCATCACAAACATTCAGGTCCACTTTCAACTCTTCTTTCCATTAGAAATGACTAGACATAATGAACTGGAATTTGTTGCATGCCATGAGCATCTCATCATTGATATATTTCACTTGTTAGAAACCCTCAAATGTATTGCAATCAAAATCAATGCTGATGCTGAACAAACCTTTTGTATATGATTTCAGTGCAGTTTTGTAACTTAAGGTGTATTTTGCTTTGATATACACATTGTTTCTCAAGAATTTATTATTCCGGTCTCTGCTCTGTTATCTTTAGCTACATTATTGAATCACAAAAGCCCAGGAACACTTGTCAATACTAATCTAGCCTCTTTCCAAACATTATTTAATTATATTGAACTTAAGACAAGATGAAGATATGTGCTCTGGGTTTAATAGGTGTTCTGGCCTCTGCCGTGTAAGGTTTAATAGATAATTATGAATATTTCAGCACACACCATTACAGTATTTGTTTAAATATCACTGCCATCACCAATTATGTGTTGGAACCTATAGATTAACATACAACCTTTTGTTAATGGCTGTGCAAACTGTGCTCAAGCAAGACTAAAATTTGGGAACTTCAAAAGCAGAATGTAAATTCAGGTGTAAAAGCATGTTACTTGACAAACAAATTCAAATCATATATTGGTTTCAGAGTTCTGTGTTGACAATTAGCAGCATTGTAATTCTGATTAATATAGTTCATCCTATTTTCAGTACAGAGAAATATTAACAGTTAGACACCCTTATTAATGAATTTAGTTGCTGTTTTTATTATTCGTGTTTGTAATCTGGGAAATCTTTCTGAGGTCTCTGAGCTTCTTCTTCATGCTAGTGCTGATGATTTGTAAACTGAATGATGGTTAAATTGTGCAGGGGTGGTTGCCAGGACTGAAAGCAGATGGAGATCCAAATCAACTTCCAACTATTGCTATTGTAGCATCATATGATACTTTTGGAACTGCTCCTGTATGTAAATTATATTCGATATAAACTATTGCAACTTGTATGCACTGTGTAATGATGTGAAAGTAGTTACACGTGTAGGCATTATCTGTTGGGAGTGATAGCAATGGGAGTGGCGTTGTGGCTCTTCTTGAATTAGCTAGGCTATTTTCTCTTCTTTATTCAAACCCAAAGACAAGAGGACGGTATAATTTACTTTTTGGGCTAACATCCGGCGGACCTTATAACTACAATGGAACTCACAAGGTGCATAGATCCTATCATCTTTTCTATGAACTTAATTGTACAATCTACTTCTTTGCTCTGGTTTGCTTATCTTAGTATTTTTGCTTTGGAAGTGGCTTCGGAGCTTTGATCAACGTCTACGAGAGAGCATCGATTATGCTATTTGCTTAAATAGTATTGGCTCATGGGATAATGAATTGTGGATTCATGTGTCCAAGCCTCCTGAGAATACCTTTATTAAACAAATTTTTGAAGTAAGCTGATGAAACATTAAATAGTACAGGGCTGTTATTCTGTTGTGCCAGGTAGCATTACTATGTTTTGTGGTTTGACCCATTGAGTTTTCTGTAGGGTTTCTCTACTGTAGCAGAAGAACTGGGCTTTGAAGTTGGTCTCAAGCACAAGAAAATTAATATTTCAAATCCTCGAGTAAGTCAGTTTTACCAGAAAATTTGAACCATAACATTTTTCTAGCTTACTGGTTCAAGAAAAAATATTTTTGTCAATCTTAAACGGTAAACATTGGAGAATTGTATTGAACATTGAAATCGATGGTTTTCATCATTTAACGAGATATTGGCATAGCCATAATAGAGCAAACTGTGTGTTAGATGACCAGCTGTTTATTCTTAAAATAATATTTTCATATTGTTATCGTGATGACTGACATCAGTTTACTTTGTGTATGCATCCTTTTTTGTTATTATGGATGGGGTTTTCTTTGTCATTTACTAGAATTTTGGTTTAATTGATTCAAACACACTGTACTTTTGATGCTCTCATTTAGTCTGGGTGATATAGCTGTTGACCTGCTGTAGGTAGCTTGGGAGCACGAACAGTTTTCAAAGCTGAGAGTGACGGCTGCTACCCTTTCTGAACTATCGACAGCACCTGAACTTTTAGAAAGCACCGGAGGTCTGTCTGATAGCAGGTTGTGTTTTTTAACCTGAACCTCTTTTATAAACAAAATATAGCTGATCTTATATTTTTCCGCAATACTGATATCTTGTTTCTCTGGACAGACATTTTATTAATGAAACTGCAATAGTTAGAAGCATCAAGCTAGTTGCTGAGAGTGTTGCGGTAAGGTCACACACCTTAGAATAAGTTTTAATGCATTGTGATGGATCCTGATACTGAAGTTTTGACTTCATCACTCATTTGTTTGAAGACTAATTTTGTGAAGTAGCACTCACTGGGAGTGAGATCAAGGCAACAGCTGTGTGCTTACATGTGCAATGGTGCTAACATGCATGGGTTTCAGAATATTAGAATTAACTATATGATGGGGCACTGTGTCGGGATTTTCATACCAGGAACAAGTTGATTACAAATGGCTAAATTGTTGGATCATGTAACCTCTTTAGTTTTGTGTTCTCTGAGATATTTTATTTTGTCATACAGAGGCATATCTATGGTTGCCAAGGGAAGAACATTCAAATATTTGCGGACGACACTAGTTTGGCTGTCAATGCTCCTTACATAAGATCATGGTTGGATCTTTTGTCAAAAACACCTCGAGTGGTGCCATTTCTAACAAAGAATGATCCGTTTGTCATGGCACTGAAAAAGGTCTATTATTTGCAAATGTTCTTGGACAATTATTATTTTCATGGTTTTCTTTATTGTATGGTCAATGGTGCTTTTTGCTCAAATTTGTGCGAGGCCTTGTTAACTGCAGACTACTGTGTAGGATATTTACGTTCTTTTATATTTTCCAAAATTGCTAATTTGAGTTGAAATATTCAAATTTCTTTTGTTACAGCCAGCTTCCTTTCTGTTTGGCAACTGTTTAACTTTTATCTATGTAGGTGCAGAAATATTGTTTCTTTCATGTGCTAATGTGAATAAACACTTCATGTATCTTTCTCTCTCTCTCTGTTTTTTCCCCCAATACAGAAAATGAAATAACATTTAATTTTTGTTCTCTATGTTAAGGATGCTCCTTCTATAGAGTTCATGCGGATGTCATTATCATTTATCATTTCAAAGTACTAGTTTTATCAGATTGATTTTTATGCAAGCTGTTCTTGGTCACCTATATTTTTTCCCTGTCTGATGGTCTCTTCAATGCTGACTTCTGGAATCCAATTTATCCAAAACACAGGAAGATGCTGTATAAGTGCTTCAGAGATGTTTGATGATACTACTTAAAAAACTGGAAAAGACCTGTTATTTTTTCCCACTGAGAAATTTGATTTGGTGTCTTGGTTTGGGGTCCGGGGGTTTTATTAGGCTGCAGCGTAACACTGTAAAGAAAACATTAAAGTTCCTTTCTTCCAGTTTTTTCTGTAGTTTACTTTTGAGTTGATTTGTTTTTGTCCTTCTGCAGGAACTAGAAGATCATACTCATGAAGTAAATGTGCATCATGAGGTGCTTGATGGGATGTTCACACTCTATGATTCAACTAAAGCTAAACTAAATATTTATCAGGTTCTTACTTTTTATTTCTCCAGTTGGCAATTATTTTTTTTAACATGCCTCTCTCCCTCTCTCTCTGTTTATGTCATTTTCATAGCTGGATATTTCTTTTTGTCGGAAAAGACATCTTTTTTATGTATCTGAACACAAGTGTCTCGAGAACGTATTTAATGAATGATATGTGGGTATCACTTTTTAGTTCACCGTCTTCCTCTCGTTGATTTTCCAAACTATAACAATCACAACCTAAATTGCTTTGTTCACGCATTGATTTGGCTGGGTCAATTTTTGGTGCAACATTGGTAAGTCTTGAGTGCTGGGATAATTGCATGGATGCAAACTCAAGTGCTGAGACCAGTCACTTGGCAAAAAACTGAAGAATAGAATTGTCTCCAAATTTCATTCTCTAAGATCCTACGTATTACCAGATCTAGGAAATCCCCTTGTAACATTTATTTATCCATGGTATTTTTGCCCTTTACAGCACAATCTTTGTTGTATTTACTAACCAGAATTTTCTTTTGACCTTTGAGATGCATTTTATTTCCATGTTATTGCACCTGTTGTCTTGTACGAACTAAATTATTAATTTCTCCACTGGCTTGAATGATAATCAGTTCAAATGTGTTGTTACAGGTTGCTAGCGTAACATTCGACTTGCTGTTGCTTCTAGTGCTAGGGTCATATTTGATTATACTTTTCACTTTCCTTGTCATCACAACAAGGGTACCCTCTCATCTCAATTTATCAAGCTTTCATTGTTTTTTGAATGTACATTTTTTTGGCTACACCGCCTTCACAACCATGTGCGAATGAGCTGAACTAAAAAGCTGAATTTCCAATGATGCTGTTTAACAGGGTCTTGACGATCTTATAAGTTTATTCCGACGGCCTCCTTCTCGTAAGGTCAAAACAGCATGACAGCAAATGATGAAATTCTCGTAGGTGAAAACAGCATGATAAATGAAGCCGGGATCAGTGCACCAAAGCTGTTTATCTTTGTTGTTGAAGAGCATCACATGTAGCGTAGAATGTAATCTCTGCCATGGAGGAGTTTGCTGGTTACTACTAGCAGTGTGTTATTGTTTAGTTCGGAATCACGGGGGATCAGTTTAATTTTGGTCCTAGGAGGATTTTTTTTTTTAATTTTATTATACTGAATGAGTTGAGATTTGTTAACGTAGGATGAAGAAATTTTTTTGGTAAAGGATGTTTCAAACAAGATACAATAGCCAGCAATTTTTGTAGAGGAACATGATTTCGTGGTGGCCTTTTTCTGAGGTTTTCGTGCAGTTTCCTCTGGAAATTAAATTTCTCAATTTCACGACCTTAATTGTTTGTTTTAAGTTTAGCGTAGCGGTTATTTTTTAAATAATTTTTTATATTAAAATGTATATTATTGATATTTTTTTATTTTTAAAAATTTATTTTTAACATTAACATATCAAAACAATCTAAAATATATAAATTATTAAATTTTTTAAAAATTTAAAAACACAATTTACACTGTTTTTTAATAAATAAATGCAGCTGCTGGCATTGGTCTTTATGTGTGTCCCATCATCGCTATCCATTCAAGGTAACTTTTTTTATAGCACCTAATACCACCATATCAACCTCGCAACAATTGCAATCAGGCATTTTTTGATTGAAGAAAAAAAAAAGTTAGGGAATTAAAAAACAACAAAAACCAAGGGCTGGAAACTAAAATTATAATTTTCTTTGATTTTGAGCGAGATCACCTTTTGTCATCCTTGAAATTGTTAACCGAGAGATTTAATCTCAATTTACAAGCAATCCAGCGTCGAAAAAAAGTATCCGTCTTTGAACGGAGGCTCCTGCGGCGTTGCGCTAGTAAATTCAAAACCTCACATAAATGGCTCGTCCATCTAGCAGCTGCGAGCATTCATTTGTTATTCTTGGTATGGCAGTATAGAGAATGGAGACATAAGAAGAAATGCAATTACCTTCCCATTCATTCCCTCACAAGCCTTCTCAGCGGCGTCCTTCTTAGCGAAGGTTACAAACCCATAACCTTTAGGTCTCTTTCTGGCTTTGTCCATTACTATTTTAGCTGGGGGGCGGTAGAATGTTAACAATGATCAGGAAAGAAACGAGCCTTTTAAGGTTAAATGCAGGATCAAGTTGTACCTTCAATGACCTCTCCAAATTCTGAAAATGCTTCAGCTATTTTCTTCTCTGTACTGGAGAAAGATAAACCTGCAGCAAAGCTGTTAGTTCAAGCAACAGGAATAGCATGCAAAGATGGCATATGGCAACGGCACAGCTTCTATATTTGATTGAAGCCTGGCTATAAGAGGGTTGCTGTAGACAGGTAGATGGCCAGCATAAAACTAAACACATCCTTCTGCCACTTAAAGACACGGAATTGAAAGATGACCTCCTGTGACTGATCTCACTGGTTCGAAAACAAGGTTCCATTGAGTTGTGAGAGCACATACTCCGTAACCGCCCCAGCCCAAATCCGAAAGTAGCTAAATTGGCTCATCATGGGTATAATAGAGTAAACAAACATGCCCAGGCAAGTCAAAACTTATGTGGGCAAGCACCAAGGAATCCTTGAACATGCTAGCAAAGTAAAGCAAAGCTCATCGCAGAATATCATGAACCTCGTATGTACAATTCAAGGATCTTTTTATCTGAACAGACAAATTTGAAGAAAAGTAATTCAACCTTAAGCAGAAACAAGAACAATTGTTTAGAACAAACGAACTTGCTCTTTAAATTTGTTTGGAAACGAGACAAGGATTCTAAATTTGTACATTTAAGTTTCCACTGAAGTGTAAAACTTAGGGCTTGTAGATTAACTCAACTACAAAGATGATTCCTAGCTAGCCAGGCTAAGCAAGAAGTGGATAAACCAGGCAAATCCTTGAGTCATGTTGGACAAAAATGAGACCTGTAAACTGGGTTGTGCAGACTCTGCAGATGTGAAGTGAAAGCAAGAAGTTCCAAATCGCGCTTCATCTTTGTTGCTAAACTCAACTTGAATTCCTTGGTATACATTCAAATGGGAAGCATATATTATTAAAATTTTGAAAGAAAAAAAAATGCCTTCTTTTTCTCCTTCTCCAAATTCTTCCATAAAAGTGAAATCCTAAAAATCCAGCTTCAATTAATCACAAATTTGGATAGAAAATTCTGGGTTTTCTTTAGTAAACTGATTGAACTTAATGATATCAAGAAATGAATGCTAACTTTCTGTTGGGTGTTATAAAATTTGATTGTTTCCAACAAGAACAGCAAACACTTGAGCTAAAATTTTGAAAGAAGAGAGGGAGGGAGGGAGAATACCTTTGACAAAAACTTTAGCAGAGAATCCTTTGGAAAAGAACAGTAGGGGTTGAGGATAAAGTTGCGGTTGAGAGAAAACTTTGAGAGAGCTTCGGGTAATTCCTGTTAAAGTCGCCATTTTTATTTCACTAGGGAAGAGAAGCAGGGCAACTTAAGAAGGAAGCAGTTTTGCAGTGTAGTGAATGCAGAGTTAAGCAATGTTGGGAAAACTTCAAATAAGTCCTCTAACTATATAGATACTTACATTTAAGTTTTGGAATTTGAAAACATCCAAAACTTCGACAAAGGTGAAACAAATTTAAGTTTTTAAGAGAAATTTAGAGGTCTTTTAGCTTGATCTATGAACGAAATTATTTTTGATTTTGAGTTATGATCAAAAATTTATTTTTTATAATAATCTATTAAGTTAAGGACCACACTTCAAATTACTAACTAATATTGCATGGGAATTTTAGGACATCTTTATTCTTTTTGGTAGCGTTTTGTTTAGGGTACATGACACTTGAAACATGTATGATAGAGAAATCAAATGTGTTAAGTTTGCAAAGATGGAGACAATTTTATTTGTCTCTATGACAGAAATTGGAGAGAATTTTTGTTCTTTTACATGGATATATAGAAGAAAATATAAAATATCATAAAATTTTATTCCAAATTTTTTTCTTTTCAATTCGATACCCTTCATTCATCTATTATGTAATTTATGTCCATCATCTTGCATGGTTATTTTTTTTTTTACCATATGAATTTGTCATTCTTTTAACTTAAAAGTATAGTGGTAAAATCCAGTTCAGGAAGATTCAAATCATAAATTGAGGGTCAATCCAGGTAATTTAAAAAAAATAAAAGAAAAGTTATTTTGATTAATTTATTTTTAAAAAATCAATAGGTTAAGAGTCAGGTTTTAACTTTAAACCATGTCAAGGTTATATATGTTGAAGAACATAATGTACTTTGTAAAAGACGATTGAAAGCAATTTACTTGAATTAATTTATTTATAGTTCAAATAAAATATCGGGTTTACAATATTGAATGGGGGCTCAGTTTTTTCAGGAAGAATTTGAACGACAAAAAGGACAAAGTTAAGAGAAGGAGATTACATTTCAGAATAAAACTAGTTTGATCTTGAATTAAACTCCTAGCTGCCTCCTCATGAGGTTTATTCGGCACTTAGAGCACCACTCGAGGGATGTGGCTCTACCTCGACATTGAGCCATGGCCACCACTTGGCATGAGCTGCTTTGAAAGAAGCTTGTACAGTTTGGGAAGAGATTTTGATTAATCAAAATAAAAAGAATCACTTCAATTGATATGCTCTTAGACACTACCATACATAATATAGAAATCACACTTGAAAGGGATGGATAATTAGCTAAAGTTGCAGCGAAACTGATTGTAAAAAAAAAAAAATTTCAGTCTCCTTAAAATTACCTTATAAGAAGGTTAGTTTAATATTAAAAAACTTTCAGCAATAGTCAAACAAGTAGAAATGCTGGGGTGAACCAGAAAAATTTGGGTAAAGGTGAATCTAAATGTTGGCTATGTAAACGTCATGTAATAAAAGTAGTAGTTATAAACCCTGTATACCATCCTCATAGGGGTGGTGAGGGGAGGGCCCCAATTGGAAGAAAAAAAAACCCGCAACCTCTTGGAGTTATCCTGCACTTGAAAAAAGAAGTAGAAAAGAAAATAAATATAGTGATAATTTGATTCTTCATCGCTGCAGTAAATAGAAGAGAAAATAAAATTTGTTTCTTTATCTAAAAAAATAAAAGAAATTAATTATCACACGTTCTCTAAAAAAAAACCTTTTGTAGCAAATCATTTATTAACAAAAATAAATAAACTTAACACAGAGACAGAAAAACATTAATAGTAACATGGCCCTTAACATCTACCATTATACTCACAATGATCAGCCATGTTATTGTTATCCATAATAGAAAGGAGAATTTACTTGTTTATATAACAGATATATGGTGGGTCATAAATTAGAAGAATTTGCACCTCTCAATTTTTAGGGACATGCAAAAAACGATAATAAATCTCGTTGTTAATTATTTAATAATAAATAAATATTAGAATTTGAAAAGAAAAATATAAATGCTTATAGTTTATTATTTATATTTATTTTTATATTTTATTCAATTTTAAGATTAAAAATTAAAATTAAGAGTAAAAAATAAAGTAAATTGCATGATAAAGAAGAGAAAAAAAACCCATATGAAGCATCCGCTTCAAGGTTATGAGCAAATGACATGAATTAAACCCGTGCATGGTGGATTAACAATTCACTTCGCTACCTCGGCTACTAATACTCTATTTATAAATTATCAAGATTTGAATTTCTAACACCATTTAATTTCACCTTTTTTTATTTTTTACAAGTCTTACAAGAAAGCAATATAAAAGTAATATATATATATATTTTAGGAGCAATTCAATGCCAACCCTCTTGATAGAATGGCGATCGCTTCTTCCTTTTTTTTTTTTTTAAAAAAAAAAAAAAAAAAAAACATAAACACAAAAA
>Ga0307517_10009450_pt1 | contig 13816 bp, 12 predicted proteins | sample 23_EM_MG_FD_194515 | JGI IMG/M metagenome (GOLD analysis project Ga0307517, IMG submission 194515) | Populus trichocarpa ectomycorrhiza microbial communities from riparian zone in the Pacific Northwest, United States - 23_EM | ecosystem: Host-associated > Plants > Roots > Unclassified | place...
CATTATTAATAGAGGAACCTAAGATCACCTCTTTAAATTTTCTTGAATGCTAGAATCACAATTTAAACTTAAAAAATCAAGAAACGAATCATATTTTTTTAACTACCAAGTCAACTCCTTGTGATTCTAACCAAAGATAGATAGGCAGGTGCACATGAATAATGCTAGGAAAGGAAAAACAATCTTGGTGTCTAAAGATTCTTCCAGTTATATATTTCAAGATTTATGGGATCCATAAGGGGGCTTCACTCCTTCGATATATGAGATTTGGAGAAGAAAATAGAATATACGTGATAAAATTAATATTATTATAGTAATATATAAAAAAGCAGGAGGAGATTTTGCCGGGAAAAAGGAGAAGACGTTATGCAAAGTCAGTTAAAGTTTCTTTGGGAGTTCGTTAAAACCAAAATGAAGGGAGTTGCTTGCATTTAGCTATGGCTACATCTCTCTGATCTTTAACTGAAAGACAATGCCTATAGATTTTAAATTAGACCATGTCAATACAAGAAAATGAGAAAGAGTTATATATATATATATATTTATCGACTTCTAATTCTGTCAATATCATCTTCGCTGTACATTTTATAATTAGCACCCTCTATTTGAGAGATCAACGCGAGTCTTACTAAAATTCTCTCTTATTTGCACCCTTCGGATTCTTTCCCTACATTCTTGCCAGTAGGTAATTTCTTTCCCTCCTCTTCTCTTCCATCTTCACTGGAAAAACCTAATTGTTCCTGCTTCAAATTCTTGCATTTTTCTTACCCTTTTTGGGAATTAGCTCCTTCATTTGCATGGATTGAGCAATGTATGTTTTTCTTATGGAGAATTCTTTTGATTTTATGTTGGCTAGAATACATACATTTTGAAGTGTTTAGATGCGTACACATGTATGGTTCGCTTCTGATTATTAAACTTTTAATGTCCATACATGTTTCCATTACGAAGGTTTGATGTTTGAAGCTCGATCCGGACAAACCATATAGCCAAAGATAAACCATGGACAAAACTCCCCCTTCCCCGTTTTGCTTCTATTGAGAAATGGGGTTGTTTCCTCGGCGAAACTTATGTGGTAGCTTCGGGCAAGCTTTTCAAGCACAAAAACTAAAACCATATTGCTGTGCTATCCTCTATAGGGAATTAGAAGATGTCCATGCATGATGCTGTGACCTTTCACTTGATTTATTCTCATTCCAGTTTGATCTGATAATTTCCTACTATTATTTCCCTTTGAAATATTGATAGTGTAATATTTTTGGGCTTTATTGTTGGATGTGTGGAGTAATTAATATGATGTTGATTCGTTAGTTTCCTATCATACTTAATAATATTCATTTTTGACCCTTTTTATCTTCCTCGTTATCCTAGCCGATTCTAAGCCTAAAATAATGCAAATGCATGTATTCATTGCATTTGACTCCTAAGATTTACAGGTTGAGAAAATTGTTATGTAATTTCAGTTGCATTGGATTTGTCTCCTTTCTGATCTTTTTTGTCTTCCTTTTGATATGGTCTTAGGCCTGACAATATTATTCGTGAGGGGCAATAGTGCTTGATTCTCCAGCTACGTTTGAGATCACAAATAGATCATCAGCACTGCAAAATTTAGCCATGGCTGATACTCTGTCTGGACCACTTGATCCACCTATCAAAGGGGGTAAATGTTCTAAAACATCGATTTAATTTGATGAGCTATTCTTGTTCAATCCTTTTGTGATTCTTGCCTCCATGTTCGGCATATATATATATATATAGTTGCTCTACGAAGCTAGAGCTTTTCCATGTGTTAGGAAACAAAATGAGAAGGATCTTTTCTGCCTTCAATTTATCTATTTACTTGTTATATTCGCAGCTTAAAATGGAGTTCTAATAGGTAAGGAAATATGGATTTTGGCTCATAAGACGGGCCATCCTTTTGGTTCTTTTGTAATGCTATGGTTTATAGAAACCCTGGAAAGGAAATATGCAGCAAACGGAAACGATACACTCCCTTGCAGAACAACTCTTTTCCCTATAATGAGTTACTTCGAAATGTGCTAACTGAAAGTAGTTCCATTCAAAATTTTGAAGTTTTTGCATTCCATTGTTGATGATTTGAGCAGGTCATGAAAAATCCGATACTGAACACTCTGAGGATGAGAGGAAGACAAAGCTTGGATCATTGAAGAAGAAAGCAATTAGTGCCTCGAACAAGTTCAGGAATTCCTTGACAAAGAAAGGACGCAGACACAGTAGAGTAATGTCTATTTCAATTGAGGATGACCTTGATGCTGAGGAATTACAGGCAGTGGATGCGTTTCGCCAAGCACTTATTTTGGATGAGCTACTACCCTTTAAGCATGATGATCACCATATGATGCTAAGGTTACTTTCTATTTTCAAGTCATTAATGTTTAGAATGGCATGTTCAACAACTCTCATGAAAATCACTTCTTTGACCTGCTCTAAGCTGCCTGGTTTTTTCACATATTGTATCACGACACAGATTTTTAAGGGCCAGGAAATTTGATGTGGAGAAGGCAAAGCAAATGTGGTCTGATATGCTCAAATGGAGGAAGGAATTCGGCGCTGACACAATCATGGAGGTAACCTACTTGCCTACATAAAAGATTTAAGAATGTCACCATATGGTAGTTTCTGAATTAGTTTGCTTATTGGTTCTTCATTCAGGAATTTGAATTCAAGGAAATAGATGAAGTCTTGAAATACTATCCACAAGGATATCATGGAGTTGATAAGGAAGGAAGACCAGTTTACATTGAAAGACTGGGTGAAGTTGATGCTAACAAGCTGGTACAAGTCACAACATTGGATCGGTATATGAAATACCACGTGCAAGAGTTTGAGAAAACCTTCAATATCAAGTTTCCAGCCTGTTCGATTGCAGCGAAGAAGCATATTGATCAGAGCACCACTATTTTGGATGTGCAAGGAGTGGTAAGTGAAGATTATTACTGCTAGAAAATAGGCAAATATCAGACATTGAATTGCATCAAGCTTACTTGTTAAGCTATTAGAATAACACTACAAGAATGTTCATGGCCAGGGGCTTAAACAATTCACCAAAACTGCAAGGGAACTTATTAGCCACATTTCAAAGATTGATGGTGACAATTACCCTGAGGTAATCAGCTCTATCGTTTTAACTTTATTTTCTACTTGTCTTCTTCCCTTAGATGAGTAAATTATTCTCATTTCGCCTAATGCTATTTGAATGTCCTGATTATTGTAGACCTTAAATCGGATGTTCATCATTAATGGTGGTCCTGGATTCAGGCTTTTGTGGAGCACAGTTAAACAGTTCATTGACCCCAAGACTGCCCAAAAAATCCATGTAAGCATTGATCTATTTTTCTCAGAATAAAAATAAATAAAAGAAAAGAAAGAATGAAAGAAAAATTCTATAGATCTCCAAACTAAGCCATTGCTGTAGAGTCACTAATCTGTTGCAACTATTTTTATCAGTTTCTGGGTAACAAATACCAGAGCAAGTTGCTTGAAGCAATTGATGCTAGGTAAGTTTATTCTTGATGGCATGAAACTTCGCTTTTCCAACGCCTTTTGAACTCGTCTTCTGACACTCATGGTGCCCTCTTCATCTTCTTTTTCTGGATTATAACCAGTGAATTGCCGGAGATTTTTGGTGGTACTTGCACTTGTGCCAATAAGGGTGGCTGTATGCGTTCTGATAAGGGTCCATGGAATGATACGGACATACTAAAGGTACATCTTTTCCAGCGTATGATTTTGTTTTTGTTGATTACATTTCTTTGTTTGCCGAGCATTTCATAAGACAAATAAGAAAATTATGTATCCTTCTTTCATTTTAATGATATAGATGGTCCAAAATGGTGAAGCCAAATGCCACAGGAGAACTTTTTCAGGAATTCACGAGAAGGCAATCTCTGAAGATAATCAGCCATGCACCAAGGTACTCATAATCTTGTGGCCTTCTCTATGCACATCTGAGACACCCAATTTCATGCCATTGATTGATTGCCTAACATTTTTTTGGTTGTCTGGCAACATGAAGACAAACGCTTCTTTCAGCAAAGAAGCAGCTGCTAATGCTGCTGATTATGGACATCCAAGGAATCACGGGGAACATCAGATTCTTTCTCCAGTTCCAGAAGTGAGTTATCAGGATTCAAATCGGACATTGCGAATCCTTAGTAATATGTTTGAGCTTCGTAAAATTGTTACATTATAAATTGGAAAGTTGCATCCTTCGCTAATCTCAGAATTTTGTTCCTCGTATACTTGCCTTTGTAACTTGGAACGAACAGATTTTTGGGTGTTCTTTCCGGTGAAACAAAATATACTATATCATAACTGCTACTATGAACCATGTCAAAATCTTCAAACATTATTTGTCACCTTTTGGTCTTCTGTATATTCATTTCCGATGTTCTCTGTATATTGCAGTCTCCCTTGAGCAAAGGGTACAAAAGTGACCAAGAGTATGATTACTCCATTCCAATGGTTGAAAAGACCATTGATGCTGCTTGGCCTACACGGCAGAATAATAGATATGACCTCTCTAAAGGTATATAATTTGTCCCTTTCATACACATCTTTCATAGAATCAGTAGTTCTCGTCGAAGTTTAGCCTTATCAAAACCACATGAATGTCTCGTTTGACAAGTTTATAATTTTAACACAACTTCTTAAAGTACTTCAAATTTTGGCATCGAGAAGGAAATGTTTTGTGCAGTGCCAAACTTTTGAAATCTTTCTGGGATTCATATGAACAAAACTTTGCTGTCTGTCAATGCTACAGAGTCTCACCTAGAGCATGATGTTTACAAGGCTCAAAGACGGAGTGGTCAGATAGTAAACGGGATAATGGCCGTCGTGATGGGAATTGTCACCATGGTTCGCCTATCACGCAACATGCCTAGAAAACTTGCTGAGGCTGCTGTTTACGGTAGTCAAGTTTATGCTAATGAAATGGCTAAAAGCCATGCATTGCCAGCACCATCCATCTCTACTTCTGAATACAAGAACATGATGTCGCGCATGGCCGAAATGGAAGAGAAGCTGAATGTTCTCAGCTCCAAACCTCAAGTCATGCTCCCTGAGAAAGAGGAAATGCTGAATGCTTCTATAAGGCGAGCCGATTCTCTTGAGCAAGAGCTATCAATAGCCAAGAAGGTACCCACTCGGTTTTCATTTATTTTATCTGGAGCTGTTTCCATTGTGGGAAAAAAATATTCAACTGAATGTAATGTTTGACCTTTTTGTTTGTCCAGGCACTTGAGGATGCCCTTGCTAAACAGCAGGAACTCCTAGCCTACATTGACAAGAAAAAGAAGAAAAAGAAAGTAAGTTTACATTATCTCTGATATTACTTGGCAAAACTGAGTCATGCATGAAACGTTGTTCTAATCAACCGTCTGTTCATATTTTCAGATTTTTGGATTTGAAATTAAGAGTTCATGCAGATGAAAGTAACATATACTGGGACCGAAAATGGTGGCGGTAGAGATTTGTAGCCCCACAATACCAGAATGTTTTCAGACCTTGTTTGCCTTGTGCAACACTGAACTCAAAGCTCGTGTATTTTATTTATTATTGTTATTATATACAATCATCTTCATGATGTGATTCTGTAAATTGAACAAAGACCTAGTTTAATGTCTAGTCTTCTACACCTAGCGTGGTGCAAAGGTTGGGATGAATTAATTAAAGAAAATAGATAGTGCGAAATTCATCACAAATTAAATTAGCCCAAACAGGCCGTCTTTGTCTCTCGCTAAACCAGAAAAGGTAAATAAATATTGGTAATAAAGAAAATTTAATTGGTTATGGATAAATCTCCATCACCATTCACCCCCGGGGCTGATTAATATTAGATTAAGGATAATCGGAAATCAACCTCTATTATTGAGTTCATCCGGCCACCTAATTTTGATTATTAGTCAAATAGGGACAGAAAAATTTTGAGCTTTTCATGGACTTTTACCCTACTTCTATATCTCAGAACTCATCAAATATATACTTTGGTCCTTAAATTCTTGAAGTCTATTTTAATCCTTAATTGGAAAATATGTTTGGATGGCCCCATGATTGGTCCATTTTATTCCAATCTTACTATTTTAATATTAATGTTTGACTTGTGTACACGTGTAGAAACGTCCTTGAAGTCAAAATAAATTGCGTACAAATTTTTATCTGAAATATTCTGCTTTGTCTACCATTTTTTCTTTTCTTTTTTTTTAAAAAAAAGAAATAACCGATGGCCATGGTTTCCTTTAATTTTTGACACATACGGCGCGGTTATTATTGGTATATTTAAAAAAAAACATTTTGTCTTTTTTTCACGTTTAAATAGATTCGGCGATTTTTTATGATTGATATTAATCACCAAAACAGGAAATAACTTTAATTTTCCAGCAACAAATCATGGGAGATTTAACGACGACAGGTTTAATTGGAATACAAGCATGGTCATGCGTCTATGTATTCACAAAAATTTGAACAAAAAATTATCAGGCCTTTAATATAGACATAAGATATAAAATATAAGATTATAACGATAAAAACCATGCATGCAAATTATAAATATATTTATTTTTCGGTTTAAAAGAAACATAGAAAAATTTTTGAATTCTTTTTTCTTTAAATCAATTTTTTTAATTTTAAATTGTTTTGAGCTTTTGATATGATCATGTCAAAAATAAAATTTTTAAAAATAAAAAATAAAATTTTGATAGATTTCCAAACAAAATATTTTAAAAAAACAGCTGCCGAAACCAAAAACAATATCTAAATACAAATTTGTATTGTCTTTGGAGATAAAGTGTGTTTACCAAATTCGCTGTAGTACTCAATGACTATCCCAAACAAGATCTGGGAAGACAATGCTCATGCAACACAAGGTCTGTGTTCTTCCCAAAGTGACAGAAAATTACATTAATTGAGAAAGTGTTGTATCCCAGCAAAGACGACATCAGTGATCGTATGTCATAGATACACTGTATTCGCGCACCCGTCTAGAAACAACATCTACCAGTACCGGATAAGAGCGCCATCATAGTCTCTAACTTGGCAAAAACGCTTTTACCAGCAGAACTTCTTTTTCTGATATGCAGGAAGAGCAATGTTAGCCACATAGTTTTTTTTTAAAATAATGTAATTCCTATATAGAATTAAACAGAGATCTGTCTCCCTACCCGGCGGAACTTGGCTTCTTCTTGACTGTCTATGTAAGCAAGCAGCTCTTCCTGCCTCATTAAAGCTTCATATAAAGCCTGCTCAGGAAGCAGAAATGATTTAAGCCATCACACAACTTGAGAAGAAAACCCATGAAACAAACTAAATGCAATTAGACTAACATATGCACATTTGTGAAGAGATACAAATTTTTTGCAATAAAAGCTTTCTGACATACCCCGAGAGTAAACTATTCAAAAAGCTAATAGGCAATTAGAATTTGCATTTGATAGCTGAAGTGGTCTCCAATATATAAATTGACCCACAGCCATAAAGAGGTAAAGACACTGAATGGAATGCAGTAAGATCATGGAGATGTGCCTTTAAGAGTGAAAACTAGAGAAATTGAAACAGACAGGCAGAAGCCCAAATGGTGATGCTTCTAGTATTATGCTACGATAATCATCACATTGCGGAAGCTAATGTAAAAACAAAAAAAAAACACCATCGCATGCTACATGCAAAAGTTTCTTAATGCAAGCTCACAGATTTGATGTAGAACAACACATTTGCCTAATGGAAAAGGAGCTCTAATGAGATCAATGTGTCTGCAGGTAAATGAAATTCTAGCCTAAAGAAAATCACACCTTTTTAGTAGCAATCAGCTCTGCTTCCAACGCATCCACGCGACAAACAGCAGCATTCAGCAATTCCTCTTTCTCGTAAGGCATCACTGACGGCTTTGCTTGAAGTGTATCAACTTTCTCCTCAAGCTCACCAAGCCTTTTCAGTACAGAGGAGAGAAGGTCTGCCTCAGTAAAAGCAGAAGTTGGTGAAGAGGGAAGGCACTCCTCTTTTTGAGGTGCATCAAGAGCAGGTTCAGGAGAACTCTGGTCACAATCAGACAAGGTGTGGGGAAGCCTTTTGGTTACTTGGGATTTCAGTGAGCGGAATAGAGTAAGAAGTGTCATGAAGAAAGCCACAACAGCTACAAAAATTCGAACATGAACCCCTTCTGGAGTCTTTCCAGTGTTGGGCTGGGGGGTTGTAGCTGCATCAGAAATTTTCAATTTCAACGTCTACTAAAATAAAATAAAATAAATGAGGGAATGCATTAAATCAAACAAATTTTTATACATGGAGCATAGTAAACACTGAACAGGATAAAATAAAAAACTACACTAAAGTAGATTCCCTAAATCTGACTTATCACTAGGAAACATTTACTAGACAGTTTTTTTTTTTTTGGAAAGAAATAGTCCCCGCCACTACTTTGATCTAGGCCCTTCTTTGGAATGGGTAATAATTATTCCCCACACTTCTACACAACTAACTGTGACGTGGTAGAAAGGAAATTATGGAGCACTCAGATCCAGACTTATTTTTTCAAAAAAAATCATTGCACAATTCTAAGGAACCTTAATGACCTATTTCATATCAAGTTGAAAAGTGGGAGAGGATTATGCATTGTACTCAGGCCAAAAAAACGAGTGAGTAACAATTCACAGGCGAGTTGCTCTCATACTATCATACAAGGCTACAACATTGTAAGCAACATAATTAACAGAGGCCGTGGACAAATGCATATCAATGGCAAATAAACATGATACAGTAAAACACTAGAATATACTTGCTGACCTTTGGAAACAGAAGGCCTCTGGATGGATGCTTGCTTTTTCCATTCAGCATCAACAACTTTGTCAACCATGGGAACGTATTCATCATACCCTGAGAAGCTAACACCATATCCTACCTTTCCGACTACCTTAGCCTGCAAATTCAATGACGAAAATAAATATAAAAAATATGACAAGAACAGGCCTCAGCAGTTGACCAACTGCTAGATACCGTAATTGGTTACTTCAGACAGTATAATTGAAAATTGCCAGTTCCGGATGACATTTTGAGTGTATGCTTTCTCGCTTTGCAACTACTCAGAGCAGAAATATTTAAGAGTGCAGGAGATATTCCCAGGGAAATAAATATAATACAAAAGGAATTACTAGAATAAATAAGAAAAAAGACATTTTAAAACAGAACCCAACCCTGTGCCCATGTCACTTCATCATTCATTTTGATTGTCTAAAGTAACAATCATAAAAAAAACATTGTGTATTGCAAGAACAGTGTCTCAAAATAGCAGGTAAAAATTCAAGGATAAAAAACATACTTCTTCACGAACAGGTGTCAGTCGAAGATGGGAATAACTTTTCAGTGCTTTAGGGGAAGTGACATCTTCAGCTTCAGATCCTGACTCTGCAGTGGATGTATCACTGCCTTTGAACTGCCTCATGATACCAAGGCAATGTGCTAACATTAGGAAAAACAAAATTTGCACATGTCAACATCAAGATGAAGATAGAGAATCTCACCATTGGATACTGTGGCTTAGCATAAGCAATAACCTTGCCTTCGCTGTTTAAAACTTTTACAACCTGCCTGCCTCGGCGTGGTTCGCCGTTAAGAACCATCTGCAACAATATCAAAGTGATCAAATTTTTCATTTGTTTGTTGCTTGTAGTTTGTATACCAAAAATTAGCACATACAGCCAAGGAGGTTGGTGGCACGGTGATCTAAAAATTATAACAGCATGCACATCACATATATTAAAGTACACAGTAAATAACCTTCAATATTTCTGGGTTTTTCCATGGTCCCTTATCAGACAGAAGGCAACCCCCCTGATCAGCACATGTGCACGTACCACCCAGGAATTCCGGCAATTCACTGCAAAACTTGCAAAGTTCTGATAAGTGAGAACACAATTTGTGACATTTATATTAACAATTATCAAGAATTTCAAAATAAAGGGTTGAGTGAGAATCATACAGTAGAAATTACAAAATAGATATGTATTATATAGCTAATTCGAGCCCAATTCACCTGGTATCAATTATCTCAAGCAATTTGGTCTGGTACTTGTTCCCGAGAACCTAAATTAGTTCCAAAATACAAATATACATGGAGTTAAGAAATTGTAACAAGCATATGCTAGCAAATTCCAATATATATGAGAGTAGAAATCTTAACATACATGAATCTTTGATGTAGTTTTAGGATCTAGAAAAGTCTTTATAGTGTTCCACAAAAGCCTAAATCCAGGACCAGCATTGATGATGAACATTTGATGGAGTGTCTGCATCAATTAAAGCAGTGCAACAGATCCAGTTTCAAGTACCCAATAATGATAACACTTCCAGCAAGGGATTATCAAAACAACTAAAATCAGATTACAAACCTCAGGGTAATTGTCACCGTCAATCTTCTGAAGCCGCATAATGAGATCCCTTGCTGACTTGTTAAAGTTCTTGAGGCCCTGAATGAATAGCAAGAAAGAGAAGAAATTAGCAGTTGACTGAAATCTTGATATACATGTGCTGCAATGTTACAAGTAACATACCACGCCTTGAACATCTAAAATAGTCGTGCTTGAATCTATATGCCTCTTGGCAGCAATAGTACAAGCTGGAAACTTTATTGCGAAACTTTTCTCAAACTCCCGCACATGGTATCTCACATACCGGTCCATGGTTGTAACATTCATAAGTTTGTTAGGCTCAACTTTTCCCAACCTTTCTATATAAACAGGTCTCCCCTCTTTATCCACACCATGATTACCATGAGGGTAATACTTCAAAACTTCATCCAACTCTTTAAATTCAAAATCCTGAAAACATACAAGGTAAATTTTGGTGAATAGGGGAAAATGTCAAATAGCAAAGCACTTCAAGGAAATTGTTAGATAACATAGTTACCTCCATAATGGTATCAGTACCAAACTCATTTCTCCATTGAAGCATATCAGCCCACATGTGCTTAGCTTTTTCATTGTCAAATTTCCTTGCTTTCAAGAACCTGAAGAATATAAATCACATAAGATTATCGGCCATTATTACTTATCAACCATGAGAAAACATGAGACTCGAAAAGGTACATAATTCATTATGGGCCACAACAGATCACCTTAACATCATATGATAGTCATCATGTCTTTCAGGCAATAACTCATCCATCACCAAAGTCTGTCGAAATCGATCAACAGCCTGTAATTCCTCAACATCTCGAACATCCTCAATCGAAACAGAGCTAACTCTTCCATCACCCTTCCTCCTACTCTTCTTCTTCAGAGAATGCTTGAATTTAGTAGATGCATTAAGCGCTTTCTTTTTCAAAGACCCAATTCTAGTTCTCCTCTCATCCTCAGAGTTCTCAAAATCAGATTTCCTCTCTCTCCGCTCATCACTACTATAAAACCCCTCAAAACCTGCCCACATAAATACACCATAACATTAACACAAACAAAAGAAAAGGACTTTCTATGTCAAAATTCATAGCATCAATTTTGCTTCCAGTACAGTAAAGTAGTGTAGTAAAATTTAACTCAGAAAGAATTAGAAATAATAATAATGCTTATCGCTAAAAATTACAATTTAAAACGTAAGGAAAAAAAACAAAAAATCAAGCAAAAGTGTAGCAATCTAAAGTGAGAAAGAAAATAAAATAAATACAATTAAAAACCCAAAAAGCAGAGGTTAAGATAGATTGCTATGATTTAAAGCGATCGAGGCAAATAAAAAAAATTAATTTAAAAAACGTACAAGTATGAAACTTTCAGTGAAACCCTAAAATCAGTTTAAAAAAAAAACTCACAAGGTCTGGCGAATCGATCCAACGGACCCGACATCACAAATTGATGCAAAGCACCTGAATTTCACTCGATAAAATCAAACCGATCACCGCATCAATCACCGATAACAATAACTTTACCTACAGATAATCACAGCCGATATATAATTCACATTTCAATAAAAAAGATTCAGAAACCCTAGAGAAAAATCAAGACAGAGCATTTGACTAAAATTAGGAGAAAGAAACGATGAATGCAGCATAATGTATGGACTAGGTAGTACCTGTTGTTAGTTAGTTAGGGATATATGATAAATAATTTATATTCCTTTAACACGGATCACGAGTTAGATCGGATGGTTATGAACGCATCAAATCAGCGAAAGAGGAATTATAATCTGTAAACGGAAGGTTGGTTACAAAATTAGATGATGATGATAATTAGTAAATATATAAATAAGAACTAGGGGAAATAAATTAAATTCGCCGAGTATCTCGACGGCGAAACGAGAGCCTTTTTTCTTACGGAGATGGAGGGGGAGGGAGCAGGGGTATTTGTTAGGTTTATAGTAGGGGAGCGAACGTGGGGGGTTGGGTCGTAGGGCCTACTAGTTTTTGTTTTTTATTGATTTTTTTTAGGTTGGCATGCCATGTGGCAGATGGAGAGTCGGGTGGGCATTGAATTAACAATGTGCCGGTGGTTGTTTTTTTAACAGATAGGCTCATTATATATTTGTTTTTAGAGTAATATAAGAAGATTAATTTTAAAAGTGTAATGGACATTCCATTTATGATAACCGGAACATAACAGTCACTGCGTGAAAAAAAATGGCATGCAAAACGAAATATATTATTAGAGAATATTATTTTTTTGTTGCAAAGCCGCATTTTTTTAGATATGAAGTTTTCCCCAATTCGAGTTCTATGATTTGTATTTAAAAAAAAATTAATTTTTGTATTTAAAAAAAAATTAATTTTTATATTTTTAAAAATTAATAATTTTTATAATTTTTAAATCATTTTGATACGCTAATATAAAAATATAAAAAATAATATTTTAATACATTTTCAAATAAAAAATATTTTAAAAAATAATTATATCTACACTCTCAAAAACCCCACACCCAATTTATATTCCAACTGGTATGTTTTTTTATAAAAAAAACTTAAATTTTTACCATGAAGAATAATAAGAAATAACAAACTTATTTAGCATGAAGAGTATAGGGGTATATTTGGAAGTTTGAAAAAAAATTATTTTTTAAAGTGTTATTTTTAGGAATAAATTAAAATAATATTTTTATTTTAAAAAATTATTTCTTGCATTAATACATTAAAATAATAAAAACATATAAAAAAATTAAAAATAAAACACAAATCTCGAAGCTGCAATTGTATCATGTGAACAGGAAGGAATCCGAAGAGTTTTGTTTGCTTTTGTAATGAGCAATCATGAGTTGATATTATTGCAGGTAGTTGTTCCTTTTTTTCATTTATCTTTTTGTTTCCTCTGCTCTTGTTTTTTTTATATATATATTTTTTTTACTCCATTCTTTTTTTTTAAAAAAAATAAGGTTAGATAATTGATGAGTAAATTCGAAACCAATTTAAAAAGTTATAATAAAAAAATATATTTTTTTCGAAATTCAAGTATTGAATTCTTTTATCTAACTAGGGTAATCTGGACTGCAGCATTAGCAAGGAAAGAGAATAAAAATAAATAAAATAATTTTCTTTACTCGTTCCCTTTTAGTTTCTTCACGATTACCAGTAGAACCACTCTATTCTCTTCCATTGTATGATAAATACTGACATATTAAACTAGAAAATAAAATTTCTTTGCGTGACCATCAAGATATTTTTCGATTTGAGTATTAGCTCTCCGGTACATGATTTTTTTTAGAATTATTTATGGTACATTAATTTTTTTTTATTAATATAGATGTCCGGATCAATTTACGTACATCTCGACTACTCTCACGAACCCTAAAATTAATAATTATATAAGTTTTTAAAAACTATTATACTAGC
>Ga0307517_10009451_pt1 | contig 13816 bp, 20 predicted proteins | sample 23_EM_MG_FD_194515 | JGI IMG/M metagenome (GOLD analysis project Ga0307517, IMG submission 194515) | Populus trichocarpa ectomycorrhiza microbial communities from riparian zone in the Pacific Northwest, United States - 23_EM | ecosystem: Host-associated > Plants > Roots > Unclassified | place...
ATTCTCGCGATGGATCTCATGCCGGAAGCTCGGGAGGGCTTTCTGAGCCGCAGTGAACGCACCCAGGCCAACAGAGGCAGCATCATAGTATGCGTCGACTGGAATCGTGAGGAGATCGTCGGGTGTCTGTGGTGCAGTGACAGAAGCAGCTGATAGATAGTGTGAGCCCTGCGTATTTTTTATCAAATAGAAATAACGACATACCATTGTAAATGACGACATTGACAGGCCCTAGCTTGTGTACGACGGTGTCAAAAGCCTGTTCGATGCTCTCCCGCTTCTGAACATCGACCTTGACGTTGAAATAGGCGTCGTCTTCCGAGGTTGGCTTGGGATTGCGGCTACCGAGAGCAACCCGATAACCTTTTTCACGTAGTTGGGCAGCGACTGCAGAACCTATGTGGGTACCTGCGCCGAGGATAAATGCAACGAGTTTCGTAGACGACATTGTTTGTTTAATTTGAAAGGGATGCGAGAAATGAGTGAGTTGTGTGTATTCCCTTGCTTTCATTGCCTATTTTATACCTTGGGCGTAGTTCTACTTTTTGCATGAAGTCCATGGCGGCTGAATCATCGAGGATGAGAGGAAGAAGAAATGTCAACGACATGTGATGCGTGTGATGAGTCATCCAGATTATCTCCCATCAAACTAAGTCAGCGCAAGACACTGACAAACCTAACATCTTCTCTTCAAACCCAAACCTGCTAGCCGAAATCCAGGAACACGAGGTTCTTGCGAGATTTGTACGTGCCCAAGTAGATACTGAATTTTTCTCGCGTAAATTCATTGACAAGCTTCTATATATTAGCGATGTCTTTGAAGCCAGAATTTCTTGCTCTCTTACGAAACAATGACACTCCTTCGGAATCCACAATCCGCGAAGTCACAGAATCACTCAAATCACCGTTAAATGAGCTCCAGGAAATCGATACCGCGATTCAGCACCTTTGCGAACTCTTGGAGGGAATGAAAATCAAGCGCCAAAGTATCCAGAAAAGAATCGACGACTACAACTTCATTCTTTCTTCCGTTCGCCGACTCCCCCTAGATGTGCTACACGAGATTTTTTTTCACTGTCTCCCAAATAATCGCAATCCAATTATGGAATCTTCAGAATCACCTGTCCTACTCACACGAATATGCAGCTCATGGAGAGCTATCGCATTGTCCTCGCCTCGGATATGGTCGAAAATCCACATACCTCTTCCAGGAGATCCCAGTTTTTCCTCGGGATATGGAATCATCACAGACGAAACTAGGTTGAGCAGCCGCCGCCAGAGGTTTAATGGCCTTCTGCAACTGCGATGTGATGTAGTACGTGGGTGGCTTTCGCGATCCGGTACATGTCCATTATCGATTTCTATTCATCATCCAAGCTCTTATTTCGATTCACAAAACCCGAAGGTCGACGAATTATCCCACGAAATGTTCAATATACTCCTCACATTTGCCGATCGTTGGAACGACGTCAATATATCTATGCCTGAGGAGATCTACAACGAACTGCAAGGCAACATTAAACCAACCACGTTTCCCTCCCTCAAATCGCTTAAATTGAACTTATATCGACAATTTCATGCGAACAATATCGAATACTCACCAATTCAGCTTCTGGCCGCCCCAGGCTTACGCAGCATTACCATCAGTGCAATGCATATGACGTTCCATATGACTGCAAACCTTGTACAACCAATATGGCACCAGCTCACGCACATCACGTTCGCTTCTTCGATCGGTGATAGATACCTCCTCACCCTATTAAGACAATGCCCGATCCTTGTTTTCGGTAATTTTATGGTCACTTCCTCTCACTGGCCTGACGAACCGATTGTGGATCGAGAAGACATCCTTCTTCCTTGCCTCGAAACATTGGCAGTCAAAGATGGTGGTGTCCACGAGACCATGGCCATCATGTTCAACGCTATCAAGGCCCCGGCTTTGACAAAGTTTTCGTATCAATGGATTAACGCAAGTCCTTACGATAATTCTACCATCCCGCTGCCAGCACCCATGATTCCCCTTCTCTCAAATTCAGCTCTCATCAGCGATCTCTTACTTGATGGTGAATTATCATCACAAGATACCCAGGAGTGCCTGCGACACGGAGAGCGGGTTACTCATATGGTTCTCGGAAAACCTCCGCCTACAGACCCATCTGGTCACATGTTTTATCCTCCGTTTTTTGACCAAGACGTGGTACGTCCGGACCATTTCGACTTGAAGCTCCTATCGATTGGTACATCGGCCGTTACTCCATTTCCGAGACTAGAATCTCTGGAAGCGTACAATCTAGCGCGTTTGACGGACGAAGACCTCCTTGACTTGATTACGAGCCGAACCAATGCCTTTAAACGAGCTGAAATAGCGGCTCTCAAATCTCTGAAAATAAATTTCCGTAGGCGAAGACAAAAGGATATCAAAGAGGAGGTATCTCGGCTTGCGAAAGAAGCGGGGATTGAGGTGAAGTTGGATTTGACATATGCACCAGAGGGTTCTAGAGTCTTTGACCATTTATCTCCATCGTTCGGGCTTACGCCAAATGATTGTATGTGGTCTTCTGAAATTATTTGACGATTTGGTGTGTATATTATACCACTCAGAGATCGTAATTAACGAATTTGTGTTGTTTTGTGCTCCTAAGGTTCGAAAGAACGAAATACGTTTGCGTGCTGGCGGACCAATGGTGGATTGTCTGTAATAGCAATTGGGCTCGCGGAGACCGCTGACAGGGAGGCGATGGCAACCAACACAGAGAATCCATGTCTATTAGGTGGGGGGATTGTTTTTTGGATTCGCCACGTCTCTGACTTGGGTCTAGATCAACCAACGCATATTTTTCCAACAAAAAAGACCCGCACTCTTTTTGTATAGTTTTATTTTAAAGGTTGTTTTCAATTTGTTTCTCGAGTTTTCCTCAGGTTACGTAATGTTAGGGGCGCATGGAAGTTCGAGACAAACTCAAATCTTTACTGTATCCATGGCTTCCGAATTGACGCGTCCGCCAAATATCGACGTGAGTGATCTTACGGATAGCGATCTCCGCATTTCCGCGAGTTTCCATGCACAATACGCCTCGAGCTTGAAGGAAATCCTTAGGCTGAGGACATCCCTACTTGGTGCCAACCACGAACTCGGCGAACTCAGGAAGAAGTTGCACAACGCTGAACGGACCTCGACAGAAGGTCAACACGAGTTGAATACATGCAAAGAAAGGTTGCATGCGGTGGAGGATGAGCTGCAGAAGACTAAATGCGAGCTCGAGGAGCTGAAATCTGGCAGGGCGGACATGGAACTTCGATTGGAGGGTGCAGAGACGAGTTTAAAAGCAGCTGAACGGTTACTTGGGGAATATGTTGTTAAGAATGATCAGCTGGAAGTATGTTTTTCCTTCAGTTTCAACGTGGTCATTATCTTTAATTTCACTCTCTCACTTAGGCTTCACAAAAACCTGTTCCGGGATCCTCGACGCGAATCGACGCGTCAGTGGCTACTGAACCGGACCGAAAACGGGTATGGGCATCCCTTCTCCATATCGCGTCTAAAATTTGACAAACTCAAGGCACGGTCGCCATCGTTAGAGATAATTGAGACATCCTGTTCGTCTCGCAGCCGAGCGAAAGGTGTCTCAGTAAAAAAGGTCAAACAGGATCTGTTTCCAGGACCTAGTAGGGGCTAATTCTCAACATATCAGTCTCTTGAATCTACTCCGTCCAGAACTAGTCTTCCACTAAGGCGCTCTGCATCGCGTGCTTCCTGCCTACCGACCCCGCCACCCGCCTCAAACGTGGAAGAATGTTCAGTATTATCTGCCAAGCGTAGGAAGATTGGAATGGACGATGAGGTAATGAATTTCGAGATACCATTTCATCCTCCAGCTGAGGCTCACCGTTATTTGTCTAATCACTCCCAAGGTTGACAGTGGTGGCAACTTCATGAGTATCCAGCTGCCCAATACTGCACCTCGTGTTAATGACACAGCAAACGTATCCACCGACGTGACTTCGTTGTCGAGCAACTCGGACGGGACAGAAGCTCCATCGCATCACAAGGTATCACCCCGTAGCCTTAACTTTCATTAATTCCTTACATATAATATACCTTTTCAGGGGACGGAAACTACTGACTCCATGGACGTTGAACCCGCTATGGCTGAGCCTCGCAGCGCCACCCATGCTGGTTCCTCACCACTTGCAACCCTTCGAGCTACAGCCCAGACTAGCCCTTTACCCTCCACCAACGTACCCTCACAACCTGCTCCAACAACTAGCTCATCACAGCTGACCACGATGACGGCGCAAACTCAGCCTAGCTCTACATCTGTGAGGGCAAGGGCAAGGTTTGGTTGCAGCAATTCGCCTCAGTGGAACCGAGCTCAAACTACGGCTGTTAATGTGCCGCCTCCTTGTACCACAACGCGGGCTGCACCTGTAACGATGGCAAACGTGCCAGCGCACGTACCTCTCGATGACGTAGCTCCACCTTCATCAAGTTCAGCCGATGTTATTCGAGATGCCATCGTTGGAACAACAGCGAAGCCATTACCGCCTGCTCCGACGACCGCAGGCATTCGTGGCAGCGATGAACCTCCCGCATACTCTGCATCAACATCCCATGATAAGGTACGCATGTTACTTTTTTGGTTGGGTTACGTTGGCTGACTTTTTTTATCCTAGGGAAAGCAGACCGACAATTCTTTATTGACTACTCCGGCATCGACTAAAACGCAGCAGGTTTCTCTCCAGACAGCCAGGCCAGGGATTCAGGCATCCACAAGTAATGCGGCTACCACAAGTTCGGTTCTCAACAACCCTAAAAACCCTGCTCACGACAAGTTACTGCCTGATACTGTACAACGCCGAACGGACGAACCTCATTTTCTAGATACATCGTCCATGCTTCCGGCCGTCGCCTCTATGGTACAGAAATACCTCCCTTCTACCAAAGCCAAAATTTTGCCCATTTCTCCGAGTCCATTGAAAACTGAGGTTCCTCGCGCCTTCCTAAGAGCCACGTTCGGAGGGGCTGAACAACAATTCTTACAAATCTTTCGTAAGGACAAACATGCTAAAGGTGCCATCGTGCGGCGTGCTGTGTTCCCGAAGTTTGGGTTAAACCCCGCCATGCCCAGTCAACCTGGGCAACCGGGGCTGGTGTTTGCTTCGCGGCATGAGATTTTGGAGAACCCGCCCTGGAGTGTGTTTAGGAAGCGATTGTCGGCTTCGGGGAAGGCGGTGTGGCTGTACTTGGGAGATTATGAATCTGAGTTGATGGGCAAGATGAGTGGGGAGGAGTTTAGTGGTTTGGCGACATCGGTTAGTAGTTGGTCGTATTTTGCCTCGTTTTTGACTGGATCTCTGAAAATTTCCCCCCCTTTTCACCAAGGTCAAGCGCGGGTGGGCGAATGCTCTATTGGAAGTGAAAAAATTCGACGTTTATGTTTCGATGCGTGCGCGGATCGCTCTGCGGAAGGATCTTAGTATCCCCCTCGAAGACAAAAACGAGGAAAAGGCTCTCATCGACGAAGAAATACGTGCTATCAGGATGAACAAAGGACGGCCCGTCGATGTTAATGATCTCGTTGGTGCTCTGGAAAGGGGCGATGAGGTCTGCCTTTTTGTCATTTACTTTTCTCCCTGATACCTTTTCTGACAGTCACATTTGATTTTAGGGCATTGATATCATCCGTATGATCTGTATCGGATATGACCACGCTTTCGCGAAAGACATGACGCAGAAATTCGTTGCCGACAAGGCATCTTCCACCTCTGCTTCTGCCACTTCCGAGCCCTCATCTAGTATTAGTAAAGGGAGCGGAAAGAATGTGGCTTCTTCAGCAGCAGCGATGCCGAAGCCACCTACTGCTCCTATGTTGCAGGACAATCCTTTCCCAACATCTCGGCATCCTGAGGAAGAGTCAGAGGCCGATGAAAACGACGATTCGGATTTTGAGTTTGACGCTTCCTTGCCAAAGGAGCCATCGGACCGCGAGTTGCGCCCTAGGGCGAGTCGTGTAATTACGATAGAGGATTAGAGGTCAACACCTCACGGGGATTTCCTGATTTTGGCCGCATTTATTGACCCTTCACGATGTATTGTTATATATACTTATTCAATTTATAATAAACATACGGAAAACTTAATTTTCCCTTTCTGCAAACATGGCACTCGACTTCTACAATTTCGCAAGTTTTTGAAGGGCACGGAGACAGACATAAGGGGATGATATTATCTAATCTAATCTAAGCGACGCTCACTGGATTCCAATTGTCTTTGAACCTCGTTGTTACAATCGTCTTCAGTGTTCCTGGGCTCCCCATAGTTGTCATGAATACCCAAAATACCTGGAACGCACTTTCGTCCAGAATGGCTTATTACTTGAAGAGAATCTTCGCCACTGGGTTTGGTCCTCTTTTGTCTCTGTGGCAGGCACTGTTCCGCAATCAAAATGTGTCTTGGCAAACACTATTGTCCTTTTGTGTAAGTGAAAGGTTTTATAGGTACCGTGTGCGCTGCCGGCGTAGCGGAGTGATGTAGACACCGCTTGCCCCTCTACATATGGCATCTCCCCAAAAGCGGCTCTGCGGTCCTTTTAGACACAATAAGGGATCCCGGATCTGCCGAATTAAAGTTCCGAGATGTAAATCCAATACCCACCATCTATCTTACATCTCATCCCATGGGCAACGCCAGACAATAAGAGGGCCGAGGTATCCCGACGCAAAGGTACGCTGTTGCTTCAGCAATTGTTATTATCGCGTCTTAGGACGCTAGGCGTGGCTTCTCCATCACAGTTGGAAGTAGATAAATAGGTTGAGGGATTGCGACTCTTTTCCTTCAGCAAAGTACCACTTGCGTCTCCCAGATCTCGTCCTTCGCCCCTCTTACCACCCAAGCGACACCCCCAGCTCACAGACATGGACGCTTTCTTCGCCCTCTTTACCTCCAAGCCTGCCGTCCCTGCTTCACCATCTACCTCAAACTCAACACCAGACCTGCCCATCGAGGTAGTCGACGAGGAGAGGTCCGGCGGTGGTGGAAACGCTTATTGCGTAATTGCCTGAAAGCAAGAATTCTTCCTCATTTATCATGTAAGTTTTTTTTCCTAAATGTTTTCTCCTTTGTCTCGTTGCTTAATCTGCTACCTGGCAGTATCTATCGCGACCTGCATTATAACCCGCATTACATCTTCGCTCACGACCTCAGCATTTGTAACACCCTCCGCTCAGCATTACTTCACGACACATATATCCTACACTCTTACACCAATCATCAACATACGACAACCAACCTTCGTTCATATCACTCTGCGTCCTCATATAATACAGAGTCAACTTCATTGTAGCCCTGCTACCCCTTTTCGCACTCGGCCGTAGTATTCTTATTCGCCTCTTCGGGTTTCACATATTTTCTACTGGATTACATGTAGAGTAATTCTGCGGTACTCCTGGATACATCATCTTTCCGTCCATGATTAGATATCACATCGACGATTTGAATACAAATTTTATACAAGTTTGGACTGAATGTATGCAAACTCGAAGGCAAAAGCTATCCCGACGTCTTCCCAGGCACACTCGGATTTAAGGTTTCGAAAGGAGCGGGAATTCCCCGCAGGTGCACAGGAACGGCCTTATCGAGAGAAGTGATGAAGAGCTCTGAGATACGCAGTTTCCTTTGCTTGTCCACTCCTTCCGTGCCCAGGTCTTCGACCCTATCGATAATAGTGAGTTATTTCTTGTGGAATTAAGGAATATTTGCCTACTTTGCGCTGAAACAGTTTAAACTTTCTCTTTGGGCCGGGCCCGCTCGAATCCGGAATTTGAGTGAGCGAGTGACATCGAAGCGTCCCGCTATTATTCCTCCCTAGGTAAAGGTTAGCCCTGCTTAACGGCGGTAAAGATTAGCGCACCTCACTATCCCCACCGGAGGGTATTTCAATGAGTTGCGAGTCCCACCATGTAACTGAGGCGTTGGTGCCGGCAAAATTAGCGGCCCCGAGCCGCTCTAGGTATGTTTCTTGGGAAATGAGTTCGTGGTTATAGCGGATGATGGCGCTTTCGGTGAATGTAGCGTAGAAGAGAGCCCTAAAATCCTTTTCTTCTGGATGTGTTGACCCATAGATCGATGTTAGCTGCGACTGTAGCCACGAACTTAGAAGGCTCTCGGGGGGACGTGTGTCACTTGACATCTTGTTGGAACTGTGAAAGGGATATCGGAGAATTCCTGAGGGCTGGAAGAAAATAAGAGAACTTGCTATGACGAAGGTTGATATTAGAACGTTGTAGAAGAAAGAGAGCATGTGGCACTGTCGCAGATAAAAAGGGGGCTATTTGTATTTATAATCTTATCTTATCTATTCGACTCCATAAAGTCATATGACCTTGTCGAAGCTTACTCCGCTCTCTTTCGAGGCTTCGACGACTTGAACAAGTTGTTCTGCGTCGATCATGCCGGTCACAAAATTTCCTGATCTGTGTGCGTTCTCAATATTTAATTAGATTGATCATCTACACTTACCATCGCCTCTCGCTTCATTCAACCATCAGTCTTCCGTGAGGATAGCTTCTAATTTCTTTTATGTCCTCTGGCGACTTACGCGATTTGCCACTGTTTGCAGATATTGTTGACCATGACAAGAAGGGATTATCCTATCATGTCGTTGGGGAAGCGGATAGGACATCGATTTGGGATCACACATACCAAATGACTAGTGACGATAATACGGTACGATATGTCCAGTACTTCCCTTGTGGTTTTTCCCTTCATGATTTCTTTAGAACCACAACTTTCAAGCAATAACTCGCCAGTACTTCGGTACAAACAGTGCCCCTCCTGATGAAGATATCGAACATCTTCAACTTTTCCGCAACCAAACCTCTAAAGAGCTCTTAGATCTTGAAACAGAACGAGTCGAGCTTGAGCGCTCGATCCTCACGATGTGCGGCCGGATCGCAGAGGTTAGGTGTATCACTACGAAAAAAGAGTTCAGCCTCGACCTCTGTCATCGCATCTTATCCCCCCTTCGCCGGCTTCCACCCGAGATATTGGGAGAAATATTTTTGATATGTAAAGATGAAGCCTCAGGAAAGCCTCACAGAATACTAAAGAGGCAACCTCCAAGCGTCCTGAGCCAAGTATGTCGATCATGGCGCCAGGTGGCGATCAATTTCCCCAGGCTTTGGGATACCTTTCGGGTAGATTATAAACCAACCACTACCTTTCATCCACCAGAGCTGCGCGATCACCTAGTACCTCTATCTCGTGTTATGGATATATGGGCACACCGCTCGAAACCTCTTCCAATGAATATTTCAATACATTCGAACCACCAATTTTCAGGTTCTCGATCTATCCATCCATCCCTTGTTGCATCTCTTCGCAATCTATCCCACCGAATTCGCAAATTGGATGTTCAAACCGGCCTCAAATCGATTTTGGAACCCATATTTTCGCTTCCAGCGGCAGAGTTCCCCGCATTGGAGTCCCTTCAACTTTCCGCCACCGAGTTCGGGGTGTGGAATAGCCCCATTACCGCGTTTGGAGTGTCTCCAAAGCTCCGAGAGGTGACCCTGAATATACGTCCCGCACATCCATTCCGCATCTTCCTCCCATGGCCACAAATCACGCACCTGGACATGCTGAATGCGAAGGATCCAATGGACCTCTTTACTTGGGGCATCCTCCTTCGCTTTCTCCTTAACCTTGTGCAAGGACGGGTCCGCCTTGCGGAGGAGACAGATGTACAAGATCCATTCCGTGAATCCCTCCCCCGCGTCAATCAGTCCACAGAACTCATCCTCCCAGCGTTAAATTTGCTGACGATAGATTTCGTACACCGGCTAAACTCGAACGGCGTCCCTCCTTTCATATCGCCCAACCTCCGCGTCCCAGCTTTACAGCACTTCCACTTTTCCAGCAGCCGACATTCGTTCAACTGGCACCCAACGTTACACGAGACGTTGCCATCACGGATTTTGGGACAGCTGAAGTCGCTGACACTTTCACAAGTTCGCCTAGGACCTCATGGGTTGATTGACGTGCTTAGAATGACGACATCGCTGGAGGAGTTAAAATTTAATTCCAAGGACTCGAATTGGGCCCGGGACAACGTACACTTCCTCGACGCCCTATCTATTAAAGGCGCCAACGCAAATCCTGGAGAACCGAGTAATACGTTCATCGCACCACAGCTGCGCAAGATCGGGCTGTGGGTGGGTGGCATGTGTGGCGAGTTGTTGAAGTCATGCGCCTCGTTGATTCAGGCGCGACGTGCGGAGGATCCAGAGAGCGCTGCGTATCAGGGTACAAATGACTTCAGGGTATTGCTAATGCTTGATAAAAACCGCCCCGATTTGATACATGCAATCGCGCCGCTCCTCGTAATGCGTGGTTCGCGCGGCGAGAAGTTAGTAGATGTTGAGTTGGTCGGGGTAAATTGATGTTGGTATAATATACACGTTTTCAAAAACTTCATTGCGAATCGAGGGATGATGGTGGAAGTCGAAAAAAACAGCAAAGCGGGTATAAACAAAAGTAAACGTGACCCAGAAAATCCAATGAATGGATGAATGAGACGAAAGAAAAGAAGAGAGAGCCATGCTCATGCCTGCAGCAGAGGGAATGGACTTGTGGGTACCACCCGCCCAGGAGGGCCAACAGAGACACCCAAGTCTGAAACTTTTCCGGTCTCGACATCATACACCCAGCCGTGGATGAATACCTCCGTTATTGGCGTTCCAGTGGTACGCTTGGTGATCACGGCTGGGAATAGAGGAGAAGTTACGTCATCTGAGGCGTCACATGCAGGAGCACTGCTGCCGTTGGTTGTGACGACGTTTACATAGTGCTGAAGAAAGAAAAACTCAGTCATCTGACATGACAAGGGAATCCCATGTACGCAACATTTTGGATCACAGCTGAATTAGCAATCTTCTGGACGTTGGATTTAACGTTCTCTTCAACAAGTGCGCGGAATGCGGCTGTTTGTGGTGTAAATAAATTAGAAGATCCCAAAAGAGTGTGATGACGCACGATCATGCAAGCCAGGAAGTGACCTCAATGGCTCCAATCTGTGCCTATCTCGGTGTGCGACGATTTCGGGTCTAATCATCGCTGCTTTAAGATCCGCGTATGAGGACAAGCGTAAGATGAGTGACGAACCGCGTGGACGTCTGGTATATCTCACGAATGGGATGGATCCAGCCTTGTACAGCGATGTCTGTTGGAGGGATGGGTTGGTCGAGGGCCCTCATTGACTCGGCGACACCTCCACAGCCATAGTGCCCCATAACGACCACGTGCTTCACTTTGAGAGTTTCCACTGCGAATGAGAGGACCGCGTTCCTATTTTGGGCTTAGACAAGCAAACGGGTGAATCATGGTAGAGAGCGCGTACGAATTAGTGTCGTGTTCGTCAAATCGGTTTGCAATGTTGCCAGCTGTGAACATCGTACCAGGCTGTGCTGAGAATATTTCTTGTTCGTTGACTCTATAGTAGAAGGCGTTAGAGTTGCAAATGCAGGACTGTATGCACACACCGGCTGTCTGAGCAGTCGACGAGCATAAATGGGGGCTCTTGAATCACACGTCAAATGAGGGCAAGAGGAAGTGAACGACTACGACGTACTTTGTCCCTCGAGTGCCAGACTAGCCAACAAGCCAGGCCTCATTTGAGACATACTCGCCATGTATTTCTTGTTCCCATAATATAAGTCTTCGATGTCGGAACAAAACACTTGGTGCGCACAGGTACCCTTCATCCGAGTAGTGATGTACCTCCCCGTGGATAACGTGGCTCGGTGGGTAAGAGAGTTGGGTACGTTCGAGGTGTATATGGAGGGGACTGTGAGTTCCGACCACTTGGAATTTCGCGCTGATGAGGCGAGGTTCCTCGCTGAAGCAGTACAGCTACGCCCCGAACCTCTGGCATGGCTCGGAGAACTATGCCGGGAACAAATTCTTGCAGGTGTCCGTGCACCAATGATCCTCGGTGCGCCCAATTCCGATGTTTGAATGAGAGCAGAAAGCGGCATAACTGGTGGACGCGTAGTATGGTGATGGCAGAGCTGGAGTCAGAGGGTTTTTCAGATCATGCGATCGGTGGCAGTGTCGTACATGAAATCTTATCTTATCGAAGAGGCCCAAAAGTTGAACAACGAAACGTGGCGTGATTAGGCATCCCCGACAAGATCCCCGAGGGATTGTTCTCCAAAAAATGGTTCGGGTGTTATCAATTTTCCGATCCTCGGTGGAAACATCGGTGAAAACAAAGCTGGAGCTTGACAAAGTCCCCTCTGGACCTTAGACTTCCTTAAATGTATTTGCTCGGCCATCTGTCACCGGTCGCTTACTTTCTCACTAGTTACTGATAGGCTGTGGAGTATTGATGTCATCCCCTTGTTGAGAACCTGACCAGCTGGAGAAGCGCTAACTCCAATATCCCATCGCTTTGTAGAAGTATGTCCTCCCCGGTGCCCGAAGGTCATTTTTATTTCCACCTCACCTATATCTACCCTCGAATGTCTCGAACCTGCATCCACTTGTCTCACTATGGCTCTTTACTCAGAATCATTCTCGCACCCTCCTCTCGATGGCAGCATCACCATCCCCGAGACCATCGAATTTCACTGGCAACACAACGCTGATTTACCTGCCTATGTATTTCATGAAGAAGGGAAAGATACAAATGACATAACCGAGATAACTTACCTAGAGTTCGGTCGTGCATCCCACCGTGTTGCCAATGATATGAACTGTAAATTCCCCTCTGTCACGGGAAGGTCGGTCGTTGCGTTCATGGCTCTTACAGACTCGCTCCTCTACCAGGCAATTTCGGTGGGACTCATGAAATCTGGTTTCATTGTACGTATCCTACCTTGTGGTTCAAATTACGAATTTGGCTAAAATTCATAACGTTTCAGCCATTTCCCATCTCTCCGAGAAATACTGCAGCAGCCGTTGTCCATCTTCTCAAGAAAACATCTTGCCACCACCTTCTCACCACTCGCGCCACTTTGAAGGATCTCCTGGATGGCGTGAAAGTAGAGCTTGAGGCGACCACTCCATCATATGAGTTGGTTATAGAAGAAGTACCCTCCCTTCATGATATTTTCCCCAAGCTTGGTGTTGAAACCGAACATGATCCGTTCACACCTTTCAAAACCGACTACAAGCCCAACCTCGACGAAATCGCGATGTATCTTCACTCTTCCGGAAGCACCGGCTTCCCCAAAGCAATTCCCCAAACACACCAGACACTCCTAGACTGGACGTCAATTTGTGAGTCGTTTCGCATAAATTTTTGAAAGCGGCTAAATCCTTCCAGCGCCAACTATCGCCTTCAGGGACCACACGCCGCGGCTGCGCATGGCGGCGATGCACCTTCCCCCTTTCCATACGATGAGTATTTACGCTCAGATGATCTTCCCGCTGTTCGGTTGCACGACTGTTGCCGTATACCCACCAGTGGTTGAAAGTCCAGAATCCCTTCCAACTTTACCGACCCCCGACAACATCCTTGATCATATCCAAAGAACAAAGTCAAATTCCCTCGTGACTACTCCCACTCTTCTTCAAATATGGGGTCAAGACCAGAAAGCCATTGACATTCTCAGCGCTCTCCAGTTCGTGGTGCGCTTCCATCCGGTTTATCTTGATCAGTAGAGAAAATTCTGATCTTTTTCGGTAGAGTTATTCGGGAGGCGCGGTGGCGCCTAAACTCGGCGATTTTATGATTGCCTCTGGTGTATCGTTGAGCCCGATTTATGGAGGAACTGAGTTTGGTGCTCCTACGCTTCCATTCAAGAGAAAAGGTGA
>Ga0307517_10009452_pt1 | contig 13815 bp, 16 predicted proteins | sample 23_EM_MG_FD_194515 | JGI IMG/M metagenome (GOLD analysis project Ga0307517, IMG submission 194515) | Populus trichocarpa ectomycorrhiza microbial communities from riparian zone in the Pacific Northwest, United States - 23_EM | ecosystem: Host-associated > Plants > Roots > Unclassified | place...
TTGTCGGCGTAGGCGCGAGGGTCGCCGTAAAAGGCTCGGGTGTCCGGGTCATACCGGGGAATGTCGGGGTCGAAAGAGGAGGAGCTAGGCTTGCTGGGGGGGGGGGGGGGGCGCGGACCTTTGCCCTAGGTTGAGCTGGGAGGGGTGTGGGGCGTGTGGTAGCACCAGTCGGGGGAATGGGAGGGCGAGCGGAGGGAGGTGTCGGGCGTGTGGTCACACCAGTCGGGGGAACTGGTGGCCGAGTGGGGGCTGGCGCTTGGGAAGGGGGGGCGGCAGACACCCTTTGTGACAGGTCACGTAGGGACACGTGGATGGGGGAGAGCCTGCTGTCCAATGCCGCGTTGGTACGGAGGGTGGCAACGATACCTTGTATGGTTCCTAATTGGGTTGTTATGGTGTCAAGCTGACGCGTCATGGACGCGAGAGCGTTGAGAGAGGAGCAGGAGAGGGGGACGAGGATCGTCTCGCCGTCTGAGAGTTCAGCCAGCTGCCGGTCGTCGAGGATTGGGAGCTGGATAGAAGAGAAGTTAAGCCTTTGGCGGGTCTCGCGAACAAAGTCGCGAATGGAGAGGTGGGACTCAGTGAGCTCGGGGGAAGAGGATTGCCTAGAGGGGGCACGTGAAGGGGCACCCGAGGAGGGGAGGGGGGGAAAGTCGTCCATCGTGAGGACGGGGGATCAGGGATGCGAAGCCTGACGCGAAGAAGAAAGTAAGGGGCGAGGGGGGGATCGTGCACTGAACGACGTGGAGTTGTGATTTCAATGACTGGAGGTGTAGAGGGCGCGGAGCATGCAAGGAAATAGGGGGCTTTTTTTTTTCTTTTTTTTTTCTTTTTTTCTTTTTTTTCTTTTTTTTTTTATCATGTATTCGTTGTTAAGGTACAAGAAACAGTGTGGAGCGCTAGCTATGACCGAAACAAAACCATAAAACAATCCAACGGCCCGCTTCACCTCGTCATGTGACAAACAAATACCCCCCGCCCATAGGAAAGCAATCAAACAAGGAAACCCCGCAGTACCCCCAAGACCCTATGGTATGGGCCTAACCGCACACCAGCCACCAGCCTAAATTAATGGGGAGGAAAGCATAGGAAGGAATAAACCAAGAAGAAAACCAACATAAAGACGTACAGGAGCAAAGAAACCCTTCAGCAGGCCCCCCAAAATAAAAGAAAGGATTTACACGGCACAAGTGCCGACAAAAACGAGAGCTAAAACTACTGTTGCCGGATGCCTAAACGAAAATACCCCTACCAAAACGGCTGAGGGGCAAGGCGTTGACACGGGCGGGGTGCCCGGTAATCGGCGCGCTTTGGACTTTAGCATGGGCCAAGGAGGTAGTGCTATACCACGACCCAGCGTAACCTACTAGCGAGTTGCGACCGTAGAGTAAGCCGCGTGGCAGATGGAGGAGGCGAGGGGAGCCACCCGGCGAGGAGAGCCACTCAGCAGTGAAGGTGCCAGCTACGGGGACGAGGCAGTAGGGTGCCGGCCAGGGAGGCAGTAAGGGTGCCAGCCAGAGAGTGCGCAGCAGTACAGTGCAAGCGGATCTGACGCGTGGGAAGTGGGAGAGGGAAGGCTCGCCAGTAACCAAGAAGTACGAACACGGAGGACGGAGACGAGGTCACGATTTTTCGAATGCCGACCGTACCGACCGAGCAACTCAGGAGAGAGTGCAATACCAGAGAGCAGGGCCACCAGGGCAACTACTTCACTGATAGCCCGAAACTAGCGACGGTGTGTTGACGATGGAAAGAGGGTTGCCGACAGTGCAAATCGCTAAGCGAGACGCGTCGCGAAGTGCAGGGTAAGGCGGAGAAACATCAACGCAAGCGTGCTTAAACGAAGACAGAATCGAGAACCCCGTGGGAGGGGAGGTCAGAGACCCCAGAGAGAGGAGGGGGAGAGCTGAGTGCGTACTACTCCTAGGCAGAAGCCATCGAGGGAGACCAGCGGCGGTAGACACTCTCACGATGATTTCTCATGGTGTTGAGATTTCAATCGCTGGAGGTGGAGCGGACGAGAAAGATGAAAGGAAATAGGTGGCTTTTTTTTTTCTTTCTTTTTTTTTATATCATATATTCGTTGTTAAGGTACAAGAAATCGCATGGAGCGCTAGCTATGGCGAAAAGAAAACCCAAAATCTAAAACAAACAAACAAAGAAAACATCCGGCACCAAATCACTTCAGCTGGGGTCCGTACCGGTCCCAGGCCCACATACGGGCACGAAGTTTAACCAGGTAAATAAAAGGAAACCCTCCTTAAACCAGCGGATCGCATGAAAAACAAAAACATAAACCTAGATTTCCTGAGACGATATAAAGTAACCAAAAGAAACTACATTAGTTGAGCGGACGGAGACCGAGGAAGTAGAGGACGACGGGCGTGAGAACATACCCGGGGGGTAGGCTGTATCTGCAGACTTAATGAAGCGGGCGAGGGCGCCCAAGAGGGCAACTGAGGACCATACTGGGGCATCCGGGGCGAGGTCCAGGACCCCCTGAAGGTGGCGGGTCCTGGCAGGCTCCTTAGCCGGGTATCGGAGGATAGGGTGCTCAAACGTCTCGGGGGAGGTCAAGCAACTGGGGCACGTGGTGGGGACTTCGCTGTCCCGGGAGGGGTGGGCGCGGACGTAACTCTTCCCAGATCTCATCTGGTGGAGGCGGCCCGCGGTGAACTTGTCGAGGCCCATGAAGGGGTGGGGCTTCAGCGAGGGGCGGAAAGGGTATCTGGCCGCGTCTGGAGCGGCCATGTCCCATTTCTCCATGAGGAGGTTCTTGCACTTAAGCTTAAGCTGTGGGTAGGAGCGGCCCGGGGGGGGCTTAGGATAGAAGTCACTAAGGAGGTGCTGAGAGGTGACTGGGAGGGCGTCAAGCCCGTCCTGGCCCAGAAGGAACAGCATTGAGAGGGGGAGAGCGTCGAGGGGGAGGTGGGCCCTGTTCTTCGAGGGTGGTATAGGCTGGGTCCAAGGGAGGGGCAGGCGGCTGCGTGCATTTCTCGCGCTTAGGGCCCTGAGGTCTGGAGAGTGGCGGTGAAGGGACGGAGTCTGCACCGAGGGGGGGAGCCTCCCGGCTGCGGGGTTGATCTCCGGCGGAGAGCAAAGGATTCTAGGGTGAGCCAGCCGGCGTTTATACGTGAGGAGGAGATCGAGCGGCGGGAGGCAGGCCTCAATGGCCAGGATGTCGGTAGGGGTGCTCATGAAGCAGTTGGTTGTCAATCTCTGGACCTTGTGCCAGAACGCGGAAAGCTTCCTGATGATGTGGACCGTCGGAACAAAGGCATCCGCGCCATAGCTAACGATGGGGAAGAGGAGGGAGGAGGCAAGTCTGTGGCAGAGGTAAGGGGGGAGGCCAATTCCCGGAGGGGAGAGACGTTTGACCGCCACGAAGGCAGCCTGGGCTTTGGCTAGCCTCTTGACGAAGTGGGCGGTGGTGGAGATCGAGGGTCTGAACCAGTCGCCCAGCCATCTGACCTCCCCCATGGGCGTGAAGACCGACCCATCCAGGTGGATCGGAGCTTTGCAGATGGGGGCCTTATCCCTGTTCGTGCGCCAGTGGATAAGCTCCGTCTTGGGGACCGAGAAACTGACACCCAGCCTGGCCCCTCTGGCCTTCAGCCTGGCGTATTGCCTCTGCAGGATTTAGATGTTGCCCCGATAGGAGGCAGAGGATGCGGTTAGACAGAAGTCGTCCACGTAGGAGAGCTTGAGGCCCTGGGGGATCTTGGAGTGGAGGCGGGAAACGTAAATGACAAACAAAAGCGGCGAGACTGGGGAGCCCTGGAGCGTGCCCACCGAGACTGGGGCGAAGACCTTGGGCGATCCCTGGTATAGGAGCCGGCAAGATCTGCCAGACAGGAAAGACCTGGTCCAAGACACAAGGTACGGGTTGACCCCTTTGGCTCTAAGCATGCCGCAGAGGGTGGAGGGGTTGACATTGTCGAAACCCCCTTTAATGTCCAGAAAGAGCTTGGAGACTTTCCTCCCAGCCATCTGGAGGGTCTTCACCTCATGGGTGAGGGTGGTAACAGCGTCCGAAGCCGACAAGCCAGCTAGTGAGCCGCATTGGTGAGGATTGAGTAGGCCAGTGGCACGGGCCACACTGGAGAGTCTCGAGTTCATTATCCTCTCAAGGATCTTGTAAAAGGTCTGGAGAAGAACTATGACACGGGAGCATGAGGGGGAGTCGTATGAGGGCTTCCCGGGCTTGTCAAGGACTATGGCGTCGGCACTCTTGCGGGTAAGGGGGTGGGATCCGTAGGTCACCAGGGGGGCTAGAAGGTCGTAGATGAGGTGAGGGGCCACGCGGTGCACCCTTGTCCAAACCGAGTTAGGGATCGCGTCAGGCCCTGGGGCCGACGATGGGGAGGAGCGGGCTAGGGCCCTGCTAATCTCGTCTGGTGCCAGCGGGAGGCATTCCCTGAACGGGAGCAGGATGGTGTCGGTGACCACGGCTGATTCGCTGGGGAAGAAGTGGTCAAGGAGCACTTTGTTGAGCTCGGGCGGCGTCGAGCCGCCCGGGAGATCAGGGAAACGGGGAGGGACGTCCGACGGCGAATCTCTTGGCTGTCCACACAGTCTGGAGGGTCGCTGAGGCCAGGAAGGAGGACCAGTGGGCCCTCTTTGCCCTCTTGATCGCCTTGAAGTAGGCCGATCTAGCCGCCCTGGCGGATGCGAGGAGAGAGGGATCGAATCTATCTTGCTTCGAGGAGCGGAGAGCGGAGTTGTAGGCCTTCCTGAGCACCGACAGGAGCTCAGACCACCATGGTTTGGAGCGCAAAGTCACCCTCTTCATCGGGGTGTGCAGCGCAAATTGGGCCGTGACCTTCCCCAGATTGGTACTAAGCCAGACTTCCAGGGAGCTCGTGGTGGGGAGAGGGGGCGGGGGCGAGATGACCGTTGCTTTCAACGCAGTATCCAGAGCGGCCCAGTCGGACAGGACCCACTTGGGGGTTGGGGAGGGAGCCCGAAATAATGGGGCCTCAAAGCGGAGGAGGATCGGGATGTGGTCCGAGCCGGTAGAGGGGAGGGTGTCAGACCATTCGGAGAAATAAGGCGAGAGGAGGGGGCAGGCGCAGGCTAGGTCTAGGACGCCCGGGCGCCCTATAAGCGACATGGAAAACCGAGTGAAGACACCCGGTGTATTCAGGAGTGAGAACCCTAGGTCCGTGACCCTGTCGAAGTAGGGCGCCGCGGTCGCAATCTCGTCCTCTTTGAAGGTCCTGACGGGGTCGGCCGTGAGGTGATGGATGTTGAGGTCACCCAAGGTGAGGGTTGGAAGGGGGCTGGAGGGGAACATAATGTCCGGTGGGACAGAGCGAGTGTTGTTTGAGCGCCCTTTGGTGCTGTAGGAGTTGATTATTGTAAAGCCAGTTGTGGAGGGGTTAAAGAAACCATTCGAGGTGAAGAGGTCGAGTGCCATGACGTCCCCGCGCCCAAAAAACCGCGGCAGGAGGAAAATAGTCGACAAAAAGGAACTATAAACATAAAAGGCAACCCGGGGCTTGCAGCCACCGGACGTGGGGGGGGAAAAAACCGTAAACTAGTTGAACGAGAGGAGTTTGCCCCTGTAGACCGCGGGGTCCTGAAGGGCTACAATGGAAGGAGGGTGGGCCAGCTGTGTGAAAGACCCGAACAGAAGGAAATATGGGGCTTTTTTTTCCTTTTTCTTTTTTTCTTTTTTTTTTTTTATAATCAAGTATTCGTTGTTAAGGTTCAAGACACTACAAGGAGCGCTAGCTATGCCAGAAACAAAACCATGAAACAATCCAACGGCCCGCTTCACCTTGTCATGGGACAAACAAATACCCCCCACCCGTAGGAAAGAAATCAAACATGAAGACCGGAACCGTACTCCCAAGACCCTGTGGTATAGGCCTAACCGCACACCAGCCACCAGCCTAGACTAATGGGGAGGAAAGCATAGGAAAGCCAAACACGAAGAAACCCAACATAAAGATGTACAGGACCAAAGAAACCCTTCAGCAGGCTCCCCAAAACAAGAGAAAAGATCTTACGGCCCAGGGCCGACGGAGCGGAAAGGATAAAACTACTGTTGCCTGTTGCCTAGGAGAATTCCCCGAACCTAACGGCTTAGGGGCCAGATGGGACACGGGCAGACTGCCCGGAAATCGGCGTGCACCGGACTTTAGGAACATCCAAGGAGATGGTGCAATACCATGGAATACCGTAACAAGCACGAGTTGCGACCGTAGAGTAAATCGCGTAGCGGGTGAAGAAGGCAAGAGGAGCCATCCGGCGAGGAGAGCCACTCAGCAGAGGGGATGCCAGCCACAGCGGATAGACCACGGGCCGACCGAACGATATTACCGCGTCTCTCACGTGGTCCCTTGTTACAGGAGAGAGAGCGTCACTACCAGAAGGGATCCTGGACGAGGGGGAGACCCGAGGAGGAGGAAGGAGGAGGCGGCAGTGAGGTGCCAGCTAGGTGCAGCAGTACGGTGCAAGCGGATCTAACTCGTGGGAAGCGGGAGAGGGAAGGCTCGCCAGTAATCAAGAAGTACGAACACGGGGGACGGAGACAGGGTCACGATTTTTCGAATGCCGACCGTACCGACCGAGCAACTCAGGAGAGAGTGCAATACCAGAGAGCAGGGCGACCAGGGCAACTACTTCACCGATAGCCCGAAACTAGCGACCGTGTATTGACGATGAAAAGAGGGTTGCCGACCGTGCAAATCGCTAAGCGAAGCGCGTCGCGAAGTGGGGGGTAAGAGGGGGAGAAACATCAACGCAAGCGAGCTTAAACGAAGACAGAATCAAGAACCCCGTGGGAGGGGAGGCCAAAGACCCCAGAGAGAGGAAAGGGAGAGACTGGTGCGTAGTACTCCTAGGCAGAAGCCATCAGGGGAGACCAGAGGCGGAAGACAATCTCACGATGATTTCTCCTGGTATTGAGATTTCAATCGCTGGAGGTAGAGCGGACGAGAAAGATGGAAGGAAATAGGGGGCTTTTTTTTTTTTTTTTTATCATGTATTCGTTGTTAAGGTACAAGAAACCGCGTGGAGCGCTAGCTATGGCGTGAACAAAACCTTCATCCCAACAACGACCCGCTTCACCCCCTCATGGGAAAAATCAAAACCCTCCAATCCAGAGCCCATCCTCCCCCCTCGCAGCACCTAAGACGAAAGCAAGATGGAGCAATACCTTTCTCCAGACACGTAAGGAAAGACAAGTATAGAAAGAAAACCAAGGAAAGACACAAACCCTTCGGCGGGCCCACCACCACAAAAGAAAAGAATCTTACGGCACCAAGTGCCGACGGAGAGGAAAGATAAAACTACTGTTGCCGGATGCCTGAACAATAACCCCTAGCCAACAGGGCCGCGGGGAAGGCGTTCGACACGGGCGGAATGCCCGTTATGTCGGCGACGCTTCGGACTTTAGCATGGGCCAAGGAGGTAGTGCTATACCATGACCCCGCGTAACCTACACGCGAGGTGTGCGACCGTAGAGTAAATCGCAGGAGCCGGAGGAGGACGAGGGGAGTCACCCGGCGAGGAGAGCCACTCAGCAGTGGAGGTGCCAGCTATCGTGAGGGGCAGTAGGGTGCCAGCCGAGGAGGCAGTAAGGTGCCAGCTAAGAAGGGACGTCGCAGTACGGTGCAAGCGGATCTAACGCGTGGGAAGCGGGAGAGGGAAGGCTCGCCAAAGACCGAGAAGTACGAACGCGGAGGACCGAAACAGGGTCACGATTTTTCGAATACCGACCGTACCGACCGAGCAACTCAGGAGAGAGTGCAATACAAGAGAGCAGGGCCACCAGGGCAACTACTTCACCGATAGCCCGAGACTAGCGACCGCGTGTTGACGAGAAACAAAGGGGTTGCCGACCGTGCACAACGCTAAGCGAGACACGTCGAGAAGTGCGGGGTAAAGGGTAGGAACATCAACGCGAGCGTGCTCAACGAAGACGAACGGAACCATGAAGGAATCCATAACCCCAGGGAGGGGAGGCCAAAGGCCCCAGAGGAAGTAAAGGGATGAAGGCGTGATAAACCCCCGAGCAGTTGCCACGGACGGGGTAGATCAGAGGCGGAGGACACTCTCACGATGATTTCCCATGGTGTTGAGATTTCAATCGCTGGAGGTGGTGCGGACGAGAAAGAGGAAGGAAATATGGGGCTCTTTTTTTTTTTGGCTTTTTTTTTGGGCTTTTTTTATCATGTATTCGTTGTTAAGGTACAAGAAACCGCGTGGAGCGCTAGCTATGGCGTGAACAAAACCTTAATCCCAACAACGACCCGCTTCACCCCCTCATGGGAAAAATCAAACCCCTCCAATCCAGAGCCCATCCTCCCCCCTCGCAGCACCTAAGACGAAAGCAAAACTGAGCAAGACCTTCCTCCAGACACGTAAGGAAAGACAAGTATAGAAAGAAAAACAGGGAAAGACACAAACCCTTCGGCGGGCCCCCCAAAACAAAGGAAAGACGCTTGCCGCACCAAGGGCCGGCGGAGAGGAGAATAAAACTACTAATTGCCGGATGCCTAAGGGAATACCCCGAACCTACCGGCTTAGGGGCAAGGCCTCATCGCGAGCGGACTGCCCGCGAAATCGGCAACGCCGAAGCGAGATTTGCGACCGTAGAGTAAATCGCAGGAGCGGGAGGAGGACGAGGGGAGTCACCCGGCGAGGAGAGCCACTCAGCAGTGGAGGTGCCAGCTATCGTAAGGGGCAGTAGGGTGCCAGCCGGGGGGGCAGATAGGGTGCCAGCCAGAGAAGGACGTAGCAGTACGGTGCAAGCGGATCCAACGCGTGGGAAGCGGGAGTGGGAAGGCTCGCCAAAGACTGTGAAGTACGAATGCGGAGGACCGCAACAGGGTCACGATTTTTCGAATACCGACCGTACCGACCGAGCAACTCAGGAGAGAGTGCAATACCAGAGAGCAGGGCCACCAGGGCAACTACTTCACCGATAGCCCGAGACTAGCGACAGCGTGTTGACGAGGGAAAAAGGGTTGCCGACCGTGCAAGACGCTAAGCGAGACGCGTCGCGAAGTGCGGGGTAAAGGGTAGGAACATCAATGCGAGCGAGCTCAACGAAGACGAACGGAACCAGAAAGGAATCCATAACCCCTGGGAGGGGAGGCCAGAGGCCCCAGAGAAAGTAAAGGGATGAAGGCGTGATAAACCCCTGAGCAGTTGCCACAGACGGGGTAGATCAGAGGCGGAGGACACTCTCACGATGATTTCCCATGGTGTTGAGATTTCAATCGCTGGAGGTGGAGCGGACGAGAAAGATGGAAGGAAACAGGGGGCTTTTTTTTTTTCTTTTTTCTTTTTTATATCATATATTCGTTGTTAAGGTACAAGAAATCGCATGGAGCGCTAGCTATGGCGAAAACAAAACCCAAAACCCAAAACGAACTAACAAAGGGAATATCCGGAACATATCTCTTCAACTGGGGTCCGTACCGGTCCCCGGCCCACATACGGGCACGAAATTAAAGCAACTACAGTAAGAAAAACCCTTCCTTAACCAGCGGACTGCATGAAAAACAAACATATAAACCTAGCTTTCCTGAGAAGACATAAAGTACCCAAAAGAAACTACATTAGACGAGCGGGAAGAAACTGAGCTAGTTGAGGAAGGTGGGCGGCAAAACATGCCCGGAGGGAAGGCCGTTGCCGTAGCTCGAATGTAACAGGTGAGCGCGCCCAACAGGGCAGCCGAGGACCAGACGGGGGCGTCAGGGCCCAGCTCGGTAACCGCCTGAAGGTGGCGGAGCCTGGCGGGCCTCTTGGCTGAACAGTGGAGGATAGCGTGCTCGAATGACTCAGGGGCTTCGGCGTAGTTGGGGCAGGTGGGGGGGCCATCGTCGTCCCAGGAGGGGTGTGCGCGAAGGTAGCTCTTGCCAGACCTCATCTGGTGCAGGCGACCCGCGTCGAACTTGGAAAGGCCCATGAAGGGGTGGGGTCTCAGCGAGGGGCGGTATTCGTATCGGGGGGTGTCCGGCGCAACCAGTTCCCATTCTTCCATGAGACTGTTCTTACACAGGAGCTTGAGTTGGGGGTAGGCGCGGCCCGAAGGGGGCGCAGGTTATGACTCACCCAGCAGGTGCTGGGAAGTGACTGGGAGGGGGGCGAGGCCATCAGGGCCGAGGAGGAAAAACATAGAGTGAGGGGGGGCGTCTAAGGGGAGGTGGGTCCTATTCTTGAGGGCTGGTCTAGCCTGGCGCCAGGGGAGGGGCAGCCGGGACCCCGGGTTCCCGCGGCAGAGGATTCTGGTTTCAGGGCCGTGACGGTGGGGCGACGGCGTGTGGACGGAGGACGGTAGCCTAGCAGCGGCGGGGTTGATTTCAGGTGGCGAGCACATAACTCTCAGGCAGGCCTGGCGTCGTTTGTACTCGAGGAGGAGGTGGACAGGGGGCAAGCAGGCTTCCACAGCGAGGATGTCAACAGGGGTGCAGGCAAAGCAGTTGGTGGTCCCCCTCTGGACCTTGTGCCAAAAGGCTGCGAGCTTTCTTGTCATATGGATAGTGGGTTCAAATGTGTCCGCACCGTAGCTGAGTATTGGGAAAAGAAGGCATGAAGCCAGACGATGGCACAGGAAGGGGGGCAGGCCCATCCCCGGGAGGGAGAGCCTCTTAACGGCCACAAACGCGGCCTGGGCTTTAGCCAACCTTTTGGTGAAGTGCGGGGTTGTCGAGATCGACGGGGTAAACCAGTACCCGAGCCAGCGGACCTCATTTTTGGGGTGGAAAACGGACCCATCAAGATGGATCGGGGAGCGGGAGAGGAAGGAAATAGGGGGCTCTTTTTTTTATTTTTTATTTTTATTTTATTTATTTCAAGTATTCGTTGTTAAGGTACAAGAAACTACATGGAGCGCTAGCTATGGCAGAAACAAAACCATAAAACAATCCAACGGCCCGCTTCACCTCGTCATGGGACAAACAAATACCCCACGCCCGTAGGAAAGAAATCAAACATGAAGACCGAAACCGTACTCCCAAGACCCTATGGAATGGGCCTAACCGCACACCAGCCACCAGCCTAGACTAATGGGGAGGAAAGCATAGGAAAGCCAAACACAAAGAAACCCAACATAAAGACGTACAGGAGCAAAGAAACCCTTCAGCCGGCTCCCCAAAACAAAAGAAAAGAATCTTACGGCTCAGGGCCGACGGAGCGGAAGGATAAAACTACTGTTGCCGGGTGCCCTAACGGAAAAACGTACTGAACCCCAAACCCTAAAGGGCTACAGGGGGGAGTGGGTCGGGGACGGACTGTCCCCAGTATTCGGCGAGCGGCAGACTTTAGGAACATCAAAGGAGGTAGTGCCATACCATGGAATACCGTAACCACCACAGGTTGCGACCGTAGAGTAAATCGCGGGAGAGGGAGAAGGACGAGGGGAGTCACCCAGCGAGGAGAGCCACTCAGCGGAGGGGACGCCAGCCACAGCGGATAGACCTAGGGCCGACTGGATGATATTACCACTTCTCTCACGTGGTCCCTTGTTACAAGAGAGAGAGTGTCACTGCCGGAGAGGATCCCGGACGAGAGGGAGGCCGAAGGCGCGGGGAGGAGGAGGAGGCAGTAAGGTGCCGGCTAGGTGTAGCAGTACGGTGCAAGCGGATCTAAAGCGTGGGAAGCGGGAGAGGGAAGGCTCGCCAAGAACCAAGAAGTACGAACACGGAGGACCGAGACATGGTCAGGATTTTTCGAATGCCGACCGTACCGACCGAGCAACTCAGGAGAGAGTGCAATACCAGAGAGCAGGGCCACCAGGGCAACTACTTCACCGATAGCCCGAGACTGCGACCGTGTGTTGACGATGGGAAGAGGGTTGCCGACCGTGCAAATCGCTAAGCGAGACGCGTCGCGAAGTGCGGGGTAAGGGGGAGAAACATCAACGCATGCGCGAACAAACGAAGACAGAATCAAGAACCCCGTGGGAGGGGAGGCCAGAGACCCCAGAGAGATGGAAGGGAAGACGGGTGCGTGACACTCCTAGGCAGAAGCCATCAAGGGAGTTCAGAGGCGGAGGACACTCTCACGATGATTTCTCATGGTGTTGAGATTTCAATCGCTGGAGGTGGAGCGGACGAGAAAGATGAAGGAAATAGGGGGCTTTTTTTTTCTTTTTTTTTTCTTTTTTTTTTATTTTTTTTTTTTTTTTTTTTTATATCATATATTCGTTGTTAAGGTACAAGAAATCGCATGGAGCGCTAGCTATGGCGAAAACAAAACCCAAAATCCAAAGCGAACAAACAAAAGAAACATCAGGCACCAAAAACTCTTCAACTGGGGTCCGTACCGGTCCCAGGCCCACACACGGGCACGAAATTAAAGCAAGTACATTAAAGGAAACCCTCCCTAAACCAGCGGATAGCATGAAAAACAAAATATATAAACCTAGCTCTCCTGAGACGACATAAAGTACCCAATGGAAACTACATTAGACGAGCGGGAAGAAACGCAGGAAGCAGCGGACGTCGGGCGCGAGAACATGCCCGGGGGGAAGGCTGTAGCCGTAGACTTGATGAAACGGGCGAGGGCGCCTACGAGGGCGGCCGATGACCAGACGGGGGCGTGAGGACCAATGTCGAGGACTCCCTGAAGGTGGCGAGTCCTGCTGGGTTCCTTAGCCGAGCAGTGGAGGATGGCGTGTTCGAATGTCTCGGGGGCATTCTGACACCTGGGGCAGGTGGGGGGGACATCGCTGTCCCAGGAGGGGTGGGCGCGGAGGTAGCTCTTCCCAGATCTCATCTGGTGGAGGCGACCCGCCGAGAACTTATCGAGGCCCATGAACAGGTGGGGTCTGAGGGAGGGGGGGTACGGGTATCGGGCTGGGTCGGGTGCGGCCTCTTCCCATTCCTTCATAAGGAGGTTCTTGCACTGTATCTTCAGCTGCGGGTATGAGCGGCCCGGAGGGGGCTCGGGGTAGTGATCGATGAGCAGGTGCTGGGAGGTGACTGGGAGGGGGCCGAGCCCGTCCGGGCCCAGGAGAAAAAGCATGAAGTGTGGGAGGGCGTCGAGGGGGAGGTGAGTCCGGTTCTTCGTGGGGGGTCTAGGCTGGGTCCACGGGAGGGGGAGCCGGCTGCCCGCGTTCCTCGCGCACAAGACCCTGTAGTCAGGCGAGTGTCGATGAAGGGATGGGGTTTGCAGAGAGGGCGGGAGCCTCGCGGCCGCGCGGTTGATCTCCGGGGGCGAGCACATGATCCTGAGGTGCTCCAGGCGTCGCTTGTACGCTAGCAGAAGGTCGAGTGGCGGGAGGCTGGCCTCGATGGCCAGGATATCCGTGGGGGTTGACAGGAAGCAGTTGGTTGTCCATCTCTGGACCTAGTGCCAGAACACGGAGAGCTTCCTAAGCATGTGGGTGGTGGGCACGAACACATCCGCGCCGTAGCTCAGGATGGGGAAGAGGAGGGAGGAGGCCAGTCTGTGGCAAAGGAAGGGGGGAAGGCCGATCCCCGGGGGGGAGAGAGGTTTGACAGCCACAAAGGCCCCCTGGGCCTTGGCCAGCCTTTGGACAAAGTCGGAGGTGGTGGAGATCGAGGGGGTGAACCAGTAGCCCAGCCACCTGACCTCTCCTTTGGGCGTGAAAACCGACCCGTCAAGATGGACCGGAGCATTGGAGATGAGGTCTCTATCCCTGTTCGTTCGCCAGTGGATGAGCTCCGTTTTGGGGACAGAAAAGCCGACCCCCAGCCTAGACCCCCTTATTACCCTAGCGGGAATAGCTTGCATAATTATGCGCGAGGTATATGCCACCATAGGGGAGAGCATATATCCGAACCCAAGCTTCCTGAGTAGGGACTTCCCGGAGGCATCTGGGAGACTACTCAG
>Ga0307517_10009453_pt1 | contig 13814 bp, 16 predicted proteins | sample 23_EM_MG_FD_194515 | JGI IMG/M metagenome (GOLD analysis project Ga0307517, IMG submission 194515) | Populus trichocarpa ectomycorrhiza microbial communities from riparian zone in the Pacific Northwest, United States - 23_EM | ecosystem: Host-associated > Plants > Roots > Unclassified | place...
CCCCCCCCCCCCCAAGGGCAGGATTTTTGGTGTTCGGAGATTTTGTTGTTATTCATGGGATGGAGTTGTGGCTTGGGTGGTGGAGGATGGAATCATAGGTGGAGAATTTCTTGATGGATGTGGGGAGCATATGGGTAGAAATTCTTTTGGGCTTATATCTTTTGAAGAGAAGAGGCAGGGGAGGTTGTTGTTATAGGACAAAAGGTAAGGGATGGGGTATAAAGACGTGAGTTTATGGATTATGTTTCTGTACGTGAATAGACATAGATATGTGCCTCTCGATCGTCTAAAGTCAAAAGTTGTATTAGTTCAGAATCCATTTTCTGTGTATTAAAATCAAAAATTGGGACTCCATTATTTGTTGCTCTGTTATGTTTCCATATAGACCCATTTTTTAGAATAAGCCGACATGTGAAGTGAAAACTTCCTAAGTAAATAATGGCAGATAGTTGATATTGACAGGGTTTTAACAGTGAGCATATTTCAATATTCCAAGATGGAAGAATTGTGGATAAGGATGTTGTACTTTCCATTGGAACTTCCAAGAAAAAAACAGGAGGTGCATTGATTAGTAAGGGGGTATAGGTCAATGTGCTTGTTTGGCAGATGTTGCAGTAAATATCCATTGTGTTACTTCATTGAGTTATGTTGACTATGAAATTTGATATATATTCATTCAAATTTGTAGGAATAATAGAGTTTCTGTCAATGACTTGACATGGTATAATGGTGGCATGCATATTGTGTGGTTGCAAAGATTGATTACATTGGTTAGGGCAAGATGGTGTTGTTATTAAACGACGGCTATTTGTTGGAAAAATAATGTCAAGGATGTCTGAAGCAGAAGTTCCATGTTGTCCAAAGCAATGAAATTGATCAGGATTCTGAATATGTAATTTGTCATGTAAGTTATTTCTGTGGTGATCAAATGTGATGGAAGTATTTGATGATGAATTCAATATGTCTATGAAAGAGAGTTCTAGTATTTTGGCAGTTGGTGAGAGTGTGCTAAAGTCATGCTGGAGGTGAGATGTACAAGATGCAAAAATAGCATATAGAGTAGTGTTTGAAAGTCCAGTTACAAGACTGGAAAAGACTGAGACCGGACCAGACTCTAACCAATCAAGACCGGAAATTATCAGGACCGATCAAGACCGTAACTGCAGTCCGGTCTTCAGTCTTCCAGCTTTGGGAAATTATAAAGACTGACAAAAACCAGTTTAAACCAGTTCAAACCAGTCTTTCGGGCCCTAAAAATACAAGAACATAGCCTCACATAAGAGCTTTCTAACGTATGTAAAAGCATAATTTTTGGTTAAGAATTAAAGAAGTTATGCCTGAATTTGTATATAACTTGTTTATGTTTAAGCCTGCGCTATGTGAAATTTCCGGATATGCGATCAACAGCCATCATGGTTGATCATCACCATCATCAACCACCATCACCTCCCTCCCTCACACCTTCCACTGGTCTCCCAACCCCGGAAAGCTGTAAATGTCATTGGTAGGTCTTTTCTCTAGTGGTGTTAGGTTAGTCCAAGGTTAGTTATTCATTAATGTGTTTGTAAACTGATTACCATTTGAATCTAGTTAGGTTAGCACACCCCTCCCCTTATCTAGGGATGTGGGTACCCAACTGCCCTCGTCGTCATGGCCACCAGACCCTCCCACCAGCCTGAACAATGCCACGTCACCATCCACCTCAGCCCCAGTCAACAAGCGCAGTCGATCCCCCCTCAAACGTTGATGCCCTACACCACCTACAAATGCCATGTTGATGCCCATGTTGACCTCAAATCCCACCACTATCAAAGCCGTGCATGTCGACATGTCAAACCCTACCACTGTTGAAGCTGCCCGCATCGACCTCAAAGTCCACCTGAGTCAACAAACACCACGCTGATTGCCACGTAGATGCCTAGATTGATGTCGAATCCCACCACTGTCAAAGCCATGCATGTCAACACCAAACCTCACCACTGTTGAAGCAGCCTGCGTCAACCTCGAACGAAGTCCACAAACACCATGCTGATACCTACGAATCCGGGCGACAATGCCACGTAGCCCAAATGATGAGAGTGGGTATGGTGCTGCTGACAATGAGGGTAGGCGGGCAGCGGGTGGTCCCGATAATGATAACCAGGGCCAAGGTACGAGTTGTTCTCCTTATTCCTTTCCGCTCCCCACTCACCTTTGCCACAGATCTGCCTGGAGATGACTGTACACAGTCTGACTCGTTGATCAGGACCTCACAAGCACTGCACCACCTTGACCATTGGCCCCAATTCCCTATAAATACTGTAGATAGGCACATAATAATAATATTCCTTGTTTTTTTCATGTACGTAGAGAATAAAGACCAGTCCAGACCGGTTATTGGTCAGCCTCAACTGTAACCGGTTGAGACCAGTCTTGTAACTGCCAAAAGACTGAGACTGACCACTGAAGACCGGTCTTTGGCAGTTCAGTCCGGTCTTTGCAGCTTTTCAATTTACGAAGACCGGTCTCGGTCTTGGTCCAAGGCCCTTGAGGGTAAAAGACCGGACCAGACTGGACTTTTAAACACTAATATAGAGACTTAAAAACGGAATCATATGCACAGGACCAATTTAATGCATCCCAATGGCAACCTGCAGAAAATAGTCTGGTAGGTTCAAGACATAATTGATTTGTGGACTCAAAAGATTTTTTTTTTGTTTTTTTTTGTTTTTTAGATTTATGAGGTGAATTATTATGTGAGTCTGGAATATCATTGTTATTGATTAATTTTCGTTTGTGAGATGGTGGTTCAATAAATTTAGTTTTGATTTTAATTGGCTTTTTGTTGAATTCAGATTCAGGATCAGATACAGAGAAAATATGTCCTGTTATAAATCCATGATGTATTAATGTATTGTGCTCTAATTTTTCCAATCGTTGAATTTCAACAAATAAATCATGGGGTACAGGTTTATTTAAATCTTCAATATGAACAGTATGAATGAGGCATAATCCAGCTTATGATTTTGCACATGAAGCAGCTACATAAGCTCCAAATCCACCTTCATGTAAACTGGCAAGAACTTTGAGAATTATTTTTCCTTGTGCAGAATGTCCAGTAACTGCAAATGCTGGTTGGATTGGTATTTGATGACGAGACATTTTTATTTTTTTCTTGCTCTCCATTATGAAAGATGTGATAAAAAACCATGTAGTTGGAAGAATAGGAAAATATCCTTTTGGTAAAGCTTTTAATGTTATTGGACTATCAGGAAATTCCACTATAACACAGGAACAGTATGTTAGTCCTTGTGGAGTAATTTCAGTTTCAATTTTACGAACAAAACCTTGAGATCCATTGGTTATTTTTAGATCTGTGGATATGTTTCTTGTGTGGAGAATTACTGGCATTCCAATAAAAAGAGGCACAAAACCAGGCAGAGCTCCTTGATTTTTGGAAGATGAGAAATTGGTGTGAAGAATTTGGTCTGCTTCTTTTCAAGATAAAGGAATATGACCTGAGGGGGAAACATCATATGCAGCACAAACAATTAATTCAGGGGTCATATTATCTGTAGAAGTACATGAAGCTCATGCCTTTTCCATGTTTAATATTTCATGTAATAGATTTGTATTTACAATTACTGAAGCATCAGAATTTTCATTGTCACCCATATCAATTCCTTGTGGATGATCACAGGATTTAATAACACGAATGTTAAACAGTTCGACATCTTCCAAATGACATTGTCGGGTTCAAAGTCTTTGAACAGCATTTGCATATTCTGGATCTGATTTCATTCTTTGTTGTTCTGTTAATTCTATAATAGTATCAACTGTTTTCCAGGCCATTCTTCCAAGACATCTTTGAATTTCCTCATTTGTTTGACTGGTATACATTGAAATAGGAGTATATAGTGGTGTTCCTGCTACTGGTGGATACTGGAAAAAATCACCTGCAAAAATTATATTTATATCACCAAACCACACATCTGGACGTTCTTTTGCATATCATAGTGCATGATCAATTTCACTCAAAAGTTGAGCATTCAAAAGAGACGCTTCATCAAGAAGTAAAATATCAACATTTCGCCATTCATCTCAAAGTTGGGTTTTATTTTTTATACTGACAAGTACTGTGTAATCTTCTTACTTTCTCCTAAGGCTCGATTCCCTTTTCCTTTTCCATCTGCTTTTATTATTTTTACCCCTAAGCCTTTGTGAACTGTCATGCCATCAATTAAACTTGCAGCAGAACCTGTAGGTGCTAAAAAGCGAATTTTGTGCTCACAGTTATAAAATTTCATAACTTTTTGAAGTGCTTTAACAACATGGGTTTTTCCTGTTCCACCAGGGCCTGTCATAAGCATTCTCAGGGGTTTCTCATTTAAATCATTTAATACAAATCTTTTTAGAAAATGATTTGATATTATTTGAAATGCATAGTTTTGTTTTTCATTCAACTGAAATTCTTGTTTAACTAATGCCAAAATATCTTCAGAGGAGCATTTTTTGTCTTTATGAAGGGTAAAACCAGGTTGTTCTGTTGGAATGCAATTGTTTGAATCACAAATGTTTGTGAAATTTATAAAAGGAGAAACCTCAGTTTCAGGTGCATTTAGAGATGATTTGGATATATTCTGTTGTTCAGGATTTAAAGCATTTTGGCATTTTAGACTTATAGTATTTTCTTGTTTTTTTATGTCCTCTTTCCAGGTTTTTAATAAAGATGGTGTAATATTAATTGCATTTATTTGTGCAGTCTTAAAGTCATTGATTTTATCTTTCAAATGGAAGAATTGAGAATTTGGTTTTAACCAGTTTGATTGTTGCATTGTAAGTAGCATTTGTTGCATCTTAAAGTCTTGTTCTGAATGTGATTTTTTTGTAATAGCATATTCAACATTTTCATCTGAAAAAGCTATGGAATTTGTTAATGCTGAACTTTTTTGAGTTTCTGTGGCACGTTTTCATAAATGTTCTGCATCATGTTCATCTTTGCATTCATATATGGCATTCCAATTTTTTATTATAGTTAAAGCATTGCATGAAAAATTATAGGTATCAAATATTGTATTAGGTGTGTCTCCCAGAGGAACAAGTGGATTTGAAATTCCAAATGGTTTAAAATGAGAAAGAACAAAAAGAGGCCAGGCAGCTGAAGTCTCTCTAGAAATGGACATGCCAACAACACGAGGAACTAATTGACAATGTCCTTCTCCACGAATTTCATTTGTATGTTCAATTAAATGATGAGTTTCATGTAATAGATGTGTAGATTTCAGTGCATGGTATTCCAAAACTTCTAAACGAGTCTGTGAAGTATTTTTAACATTTGATCTTTGGGATTTCTTTTCAATTTTAATAAAATGACAAAAATCATAAAATGACATATCTAATAATGTATCACTATGATGCCAGTAATGATGAACTTGATTTGTATCAATTAAATTACCATTATTGTCAGTTAATATTTTGGTGGAATGTTGCTCAACTTTATCCTCATCATCATCCTTGTTTTCAATTGAATTTTTGGTAATATTTGGAGACAAATTTGACTTTACCAAGGATAAAAGACATGATGATAACATTGGTACTGTTTCATGAGAACTAATTTCATCACCAAATCCACATAGATATTGTACAGCTTGTTGAGCATGTATTTGTTGTTGTTGAGTAAATTGAGATAAACATTTATGAAGAAGTGTTTTTGCAGCATTTGTTGGTGAAGAATTTGAAGTATCTGGCATATGAGATACTGCTTGAGACAACAAGCTTAACATTTCATATGTTTTGCAGTCCATTTTTGTGATGTAATCTGTTATGTAAAACATAGCTGCTTTTGCACTTTTCCCAGACAATATACATTTTATATCATGATTATGGTGACAAAATATTAGAATATAAGGATTAAAATAATTAATAATACCATCACACTCCATACAAGATCCTATATTTTAATTAAAATATGGAAAAAATATTAAAAGAATATTAGATTTTTTTCTTTAGTATTTGTTGAAAAAATATTGAAAGAACATTCAAAAAACATGAAAATATTTTGAAATATTGAAAGAACAGTTGAAAAATATACAAATATTTGCACATTTTTTGAATGTTCTTTTAATATTTTTTAAAAAAACATTGAAAAAAAAAATCTAGTATTTTATAAATGTTCTTTCAATATTTTAAATAAAATATAGAATCTTGCATTCTGTGTCACGACAAAGAAGAATAACAGAATTAGTCTCTGGGTCAAAATAAGAAGCTTCAACAATCTCATGTGGAAATAAAAAACAACATTTTCCTTCATTTCCATATTTATGACAAACAAGGCAACAAACATGTTGTTGGAGAATCTTTCCACATTTTTTCACTTCAGTGATATATACAGATTCCTATTCATTTAATATGTCAAGTGCTGGATGTTCTGATGGAAGAGGTGGTACAGGAGGATGTTCTACATGAGGTTCATAATTTTCAGGTATATCAACTTCAAGATCTGGAAGGTGATGTTGTATAATGCTCTCAAAATTATCAAAAAATTGCTTTTGGTATTCAGAGTCATTAGTTAATTTGGCATGAATATCAGCTGGATTCAAGCCTCCTAATAACCAAAGCAAAAAATGCCCATGAAATGATCCATGTTCTGTTAATTCTGATACTCCATAAAAAGCAAGTAATTTTTCTAAAATTCCTCCATCTTCTGTAGAAGAACATGTAGAATAATTCCATCCTAATAAAAATTAAAATAAGCTTTTTACACAAAACTCAAAAAAATCTGCTACAGCAACAGGATCTTTTGCAAGTTGCAAAGCTCTTTCTCGACCAGAAATAACTTTGGGAAATCTACTTGACAAATCAATAGTTTTATCACCAAACATAACTTGAAATATAGGACTATGTGCAGCACTTGGATTAAATGTGAAGAAAATCTGTGGAAGTCCAAAAAATGCAAAAAAATTTCGAATTTCATTTCAAATAAATATTTTTGATGCTTGAGAGCCAGGGATACGAGCAGATATTGTATTTACCTTTTTTAAAAGATTAAAAGCATGTTGTTGCTCAGAAGTAAGAGTAGACAATCCCTTTTCTTGTTCTAAATGCTTTGCTAAATTCTGTAAAATGTCTGGAGATATTGATATCAGTTCTCATACAACAGCATCAAAATTTGAATTTTTTACAGTAAAAGAAGTATGTAAATAAGCCAAACGACGCTGAAGCATGTTGAGAGCAACAAACATATAAGAGAAATGATAGCAGAAAGAACGATCTGAAATATTAAAATAATATGCAGCTTGTTCTTTAAATGAAATTGGTGTTTCATGAGATTTGTCTTCAAAACCTCCAATTCCAAATTTCCCAAATGGATATAAAGTTGGAAACATGCCTGGCATTAAATCAGAGTTATTGTATTCTGACACTACAGTTGATGCATGATGAATTGCTAAGTCAGGTTTATTTTTTCCTTGAATATTTTCATCATCACAATGAAGATTACATGCCAAATTTTTTAATGCAGAGGCTGTAAAACTTTGTCCAGAAAGTCTATCACATTCAGGATCAATAACACCAGTTTTTTCAAGTAAAACTTCATCTTGATTTATTTCAATTTTAGATGTTTTGTTACATATAGAATTGTTAATATTTATGTCCAAAAGTGACTCAGAATGAAATTCTTGTGCATGATGATCTGAAAAGCCTGCTGTTTCTTCTGAAAAAATATATTCAGAATGAATTTCATTGTCTTCAACAACATGGTCTTGTATCCCAGGTAAAGAGGCATCTTCAGAATACATATCTAATATATGCTGATCTATTGCACTTCATACAAGATCTTATATTTTAATTAAAATATAGAAAGAATATTAAAAGAATATTGGATTTTTTTCTTTAGTAGTTGTTAAAAAAATATTAGAAGAACATTCAAAAAACATGAAAATATTTTGAAATATTGAAAGAACATTCAAAAAATATACAAATATTTACATATTTTTTGAATGTTCTTTCAATATTTTTTTTAAAAACATTAAAGAAAAAAATCTAGTATTTTTTAAATGTTCTTTCAATATTTTAAATAAAATATGAGATCTTGCACCCTGTGTTGGAATGTCCATATATAAATGATTATGATTTTTCAACCAAATCAAAAATTCTTCAATTTCTTTCTTTCTGACTCTAAACATATTATGCAAAGATTGGGCATTAAGTTTTCCAGCACCAACAAAAACAACACTCAACATACCATTTACATCTGTTGGAGTGCGTGGTAAAATAGATGCAGTTGATATAACATTCATCTCATGTGCACATGAAGAATAGTTGGTTGAGATAGATCTCATGAACCATATAAACGAGTAATATGAGCAGTATTTCTATAAAGTGAACACACTATTTCCTCTACCCAAGTAAAATCTTGAAACTGATCAGGTAAAACACCACGATATAAATTATTTGCCAATGCCAATTGAGGAATTTTATTATGCCTCAAAGTTGCATAACACTCTGAGCAAACATTTAATTTGGAATCTCTTTCATTACACTCTAAAAATCCATGTTTGTCAAGCATAAGACCATTCAAAAAATCATGTTTATAATAAACTCAGCAGAATTGCATTTAATGATGCAATTTCTAATAATGAATTCATTTTCTAGACATAAAAGTTCCAGAGGTAAAGTATTATTTATATTTTCTCCAACTTGTACCACTTTCACATTATGAGAGCCTTGACCACAAACAGCACATATAGAAGGATCAACCCAAATGGTACCTTGACAATATGCATGCAAACATCTCCATATATGTGATTTAGAAACTTGAGAAGGCCAGGTGGCAGTGTATTGTTCTATTTTTTCTTTTTCTTTTTGAGCATTAGCTTTTTTTTTTCTCTTCTCTCTAACTTATTTTGTTCAGAGGGAATTAATTTTGGTCTTGGGAGACTATTCAATACAATATCACTATATTCATTACAAATAATTTTTTCAATTAATTTCTTTTTGGAAAGCTCTATTTCGAAACTGTCACAAGGTGCAAGATCCTATATTTTATTTTAAATATTGAAAGAACATTTATAAAATACTAGATTTTTTTCTTTAATGTTTTTTAAAAAAATATTAAAAGAACATTCAAAAAATGTGCAAATATTTGTATATTTTTTGACTGTTCTTTTAATATTTCAAAATATTTTCATGTTTTTTGAATGTTCTTTCAATATTTTTTTAACAAATACTAAAGAAAAAAATCTAATATTCTTTTAATATTTTTTCTATATTTTAATTAAAATATAGGATCTTGAATGGAGTGAGTGAAGAAGAAAAAGAAAGCACATTCTCATATAATTCTGAAACAGATAGACCAAAAAGATAAGAAATACATCGAAGTATATGATCCACTAATGAATTTGACATTTTCTGATGAGAAACTCCACTAAGCACAGGACGTCGATGAGCAGGAATTTGTTTAATAATATTTGTCAAATTTTTTTGGGGTATAACACATAGACGGGCCACAAGTTCATCAACTGATTCATTAAAGAACAATAAGGTTGTGTTCAAAGTTCTATTAATAACTGGTGCAAGTCTAAAAGGTGGCTCACGCAATAAAGCAGCAACAGTTTTACTATAAATCTGTTCTGTATAATCCACAAAAGCACCATAACAAAGCCCATTTGATGATGATGAAGAAATAAGCTGACTATGATTAGCAACAAAATGAGATACAATAGTTGATATATAACATGATTTTTTTCTTTCAGGCAAAGAACATTTTTTAGAACTCTGCAAACAAGACTTAGCAGCAGCAGCAAGAACAGAAATAGACAGATCTGACAAATGCAATTCATAAAGATCCTCAGTGTAAAACAGCCATGCAGGAAGTTCTTTATCAAAAATATAAGGCAAACTAGAATCAACAGGAGAGGAGTGATTAATATTTGCAGCTGTAGGCATCTCACAACCAAAAGTAGATAAAAATTTACAATGGGAATATCTAGAAGACTCCAAATAATAAAAAGAAAGCCAATGTTGTTGGGGATTTCCTTCAATGAGAAATAAAACTACATATGATTTATCCTCCCAAGAAATAGAAACAGTTACATCAGAAAATGATAAAAATTTTCGAAGACAAAGTCCACAATTAGTAATATGAGTTTTTAAAGAAAACTCAAGCCATTCTCTCACAGTATCAATGTTAACAAAAATTTCAGGATAATATTCAGGATAATAAAGTGGATCATAAAATTTTGGATAATATAAAATATCATGTTCAATGTTATATGCAGGACAATCAACAACATCAAGAACTTGAGGAGCACAACATGGTTTTTTTTTGGAAAAACATCTCCTTCCGAAGAAAGATGAATTGACATAAAGAATAAAAGAAAGAAAAAACTCACCATACACCAAGAAAGGACTCAAAGAGACAACCAAGCCTATGGTCATGCATCGAAAAATAAAACAGAGAGGTGTCTCGCAATGACAACAGGAAGGACACCAAGCAACAGTGGGTGGAAGAAAGATCGCAGACGGGTGACCCAAAACAACCAACACAAGCGTAAAGTTCCCGCGATGCAAACAGCAAGGGCAGCAACCAACAGTGGGTAGAAGAAAAGTCACAGACGAGTTGTGTAACACCTAATCGCAAACAATGACAATATCTAAAGATTTTTTGAGCAACTTATCTAACACCGGAATGCTGCCTACTCACCTGCGTCCAAACTTTGAATATGTGTATGTAAAACGTGGGGAGATGAAAACTGAAGCAACATCAATGAACTGTGTCGGATGACAGGATGTAATACTCACCGAAAAAAAGAAGTTCAGACAGAGATACTGGACGTAGAAGACGAGGATGGAAAATGTAGAAGACAAGGAAAGTAACTGTATGCGCATGCAAAAGGAGGGAGGATAGAATGCAGACATGGGACATGAATGCATGACATTCGACCTGTGGAATGTTACATAAGAATGTATTACATAAAGGTACACATGGGCCACGCAACGACGAAACATCACGATGAACCAAATACAAGAGTTTTTGTCCTGAAAAGTGTAAAAAGGTAAGCATGAAATATTGTGGTATTTTTTTCCAGTATTTTTTAGAACACGGTTGGAGAGATATTCGGCGTTACTTTTGCAAACACATTGATAGATGGGAAAATATTTGCATTGCACAACACCCTCTCTCTCCATTACTTATGTAACGTATCGAGTTGGGGATCAAATATAACTAAAAGAAGGGACATCACAAATGAGGACAAATGTCTCAGCACAGCCAGATCTCATTTTGCATTTCAGAGGAGTTGTGTAAAGGTAGTGGGAATTAGATCATTACTTATGTAAGCTAACACCCGGACCCTAACTGCTACATCTCGCAGATACATTACAGTCCACCTCATGTTTTCTTGCATGTGCCAAGCGCTTATCGATGAACCTCTGTCATCCAGTCACCAATATGCCTTCAACCTATGATCGATCAATTGCATAGTATTACTAGTACCAGAAAGGTCATTGGTCATCGTGATTGAGAGCGCTACTGTGGTCTGGACCATGCTTTCCCAGGTGGTTTAGCCTTTCCATTGGCATTCCTCGTCTTCTAATCTGCATGCACTCATCGATAAACCTCTTTACACTCAGCACTCCTATGCTCTGGACAATAGAGGTGCTTCCTCCTTTCATCTTGTTTCTAGTTATTGATTCCAAGATGATATCAGGATGGTTGTCACTCCCATGCGGAGGCTCTTATGAATACAACGTTCCAGCCTTTCACAGTTCAAATCTCCAGTGCCAGACAGACGTCCTATGCCAAGGTTTTGTCTTTCTTGATTATGGCACCCATCGAGGTTGATAGCCTGGAGGACTTTGACAAAGTGGTGCACAATTTGTTGCCTCGTCTGAGAACCTCGACTTACCTTCATGCTGAATAGTTCTCTTCTCCCAAGCCCTTCATTGTTTATTATTATATGACATGGTGTCCTGCTTGTATTCAGTTCAAGCCCTATATCAATCAAGCAGGACTATATCAATCAAGCAGGAAATGAAGAGTACGTGGACCTTTTGATATACAAGGTGGACTGTGGCAAGCTTGGGAAACTAGTGCATTCATTAATATTGATATCTGTCTACCAAGAGGTATGCAAAAAATTAACCCAATATACAAGGTCCTTTTATTTCATTAAGGCTTCTTGAACCCCCCCTTCCCCTCTTACTAAAAAAGGAAATAAATATTGCCTAATTAGTCAAAAAATTTTTTGTTCAGCAGTGCTTGCACCGCAGAACTGTTCTGCCACCCCATTTTTCTTGCATTCATCATCGCAGAACCACCCTCCCATCGGGATTTCAAGCTGGCCACAACATGTCAAGTGATTGATAACATTCACGATCATGCTCCATCTCGCATGCATATGACCAAATCAGACTTTGAACCACACATGAAGCCTGCGGGGGAGATCCAATACCCAAGGAAGGAAAAATACAAGTATGCAAACAAGTCAGAGGTAGGGTTTGTAATTGCAATGTAAAGAAGAGTGCACTGTAATGCAGTCGGAATCTGGGGAGACGTACAGTAAGATGTTTCTGTGCGGCCTCCTCAAGGTGGTGCTGGATTCCAAGAAGCGATTGGTTTATGAGCCACCCATACCCCTATGGATCTTTGCGCCTATCTACAATGGGGAAGTCATCACATACATCACATTTTATGCCAAAATAGACTGCTTTCTTCAGAGATTGGGAATTGTTGTGCTTAAAGAATGTGACTTAGTGCACTTGAAGCGACAACTATGGCAGTCCGAGTCAATGGTTGATATGTTTCGTTAACTTGGGACCACCGTTTACAACAAATTTGCAATACCATGACGTACACATCGATGAGTTGTCATTAAAATAGGAAAATATTTGAGGTAGCATATTGAGGTAGCATACAAAGAAGGTAATTAGAATTCCTGAGGAACAGCGAGAGAAGGAAAAGAGTACTACAGTCATTCACCGGCCAATGTTACACTAAATTAGTACTATTCGTCTATACAATGGAAATAAATATATTTGACTGCAAAAAAAACCATAGGGGTATCAACAAATGTCCTGTGTACGATATACAAAAAAAACTAGGAGAATCGAGCGAGAATTGAACGAGATATGCAAGAAAAACGATGGGGGTCAAACCGGCACTATGGGCCATCGTTACACACGCTCAGCCACCCGGGCCGGTCAGCCTCTACTCATCCTCATCATCTTTGTTGTCGTCTTCTGAGCCGCCACTACCCCCGTCCATCCCAAAACCTTCGTCGTCCTCATCACCACCATCACTGTCGTCGTCTCCGGCCTGCTCAGGCACTGAACCCTCCACGAAATCCTTCAACTTTGGCTGTGGAATTGCTTTTGGGACCGGAATAAGTGCCGGTTTGTCGCTAGCTCCCAGCTTTTTGCCTCGCTTCTTCGCTGCCTCTTGCTTCTTCTTGAATGCATCATTTGCCCTCTTGTTCTTTGCCCTCGCCTCGGCCGCATCCTCCTTTCTCTTCTCATCGGCAACCTTCCATGAAGCGATGGCTGCAGTATACAACTGCCGTGCCTCTTTACGCGTCTCCTTGTCCCTGGCTTCTTCGTGCGCCTCCTTCTCCTTCTCCTTTGCGAGCTCATAAAATTCGTCAGCTGTTAGGAGACGAGGAAGCCCATCACCGACGAGCTTGATTGACTTCTTCTTGCCCTTCTTCTCCTCCTTTGCTGCGAGCTGCTTCTTTAGGCGGTCACCTGTATATGCTACCTTCATCTATCATATAGTGGTATCTGCCCAATAAAGTGATTGATCCACAGCGGAAACTGCCCACCACCCAAATTTTAGTCAC
>Ga0307517_10009454_pt1 | contig 13813 bp, 10 predicted proteins | sample 23_EM_MG_FD_194515 | JGI IMG/M metagenome (GOLD analysis project Ga0307517, IMG submission 194515) | Populus trichocarpa ectomycorrhiza microbial communities from riparian zone in the Pacific Northwest, United States - 23_EM | ecosystem: Host-associated > Plants > Roots > Unclassified | place...
GAATGAAATATTCACTCCAGCTGTCTGTCTAAGCAAGAAAATATCTTGTTTTGTTTTAAAGAGGGAATAGAAACAAAACCATGGATACGCAATATCATCATCTATCTCCCGCTTCATTCCTAATGCATCTATAAATTAAAATATCTTGAACCAAAACAGCAAAAAAAAGACAAGAACACATGTCTAATCGATCTCTCTGTTTTTTCTATACCCAAACGATCATCAAAATTGTACAACTTGCTACTTTTATTTTTTTTAGTTTAATGCGGGTGTTCGGATTAGTTTGTGCTTACCTCGATTAATCCTACGAGTCCTGAAATTAACGACCATGTAAGCTTTTAATGACCATCATATGAGCAAACACAAGTCTCAAACTCGAAATTAGAGCAAATTTTTCTGAAATTTTTATTATTGAACTAGTACAACTAGCTACTGTAATCGTACAAGCCATGATCCAATCTTTATTTGCAATGTCAATTACACAGTCGGAATCTACTCAGCTCCATTGACAAAAGGCTAGGCTAGGCACATCGTCATGCTACTTTGTTTTTGTGGTTGCCAGCAAGCAAAAGCAAAGGCAAAATCGAAGGCATTATTATTATTATCATTATTATTTTTGATAATTGCAAGTACCCGCTTATCCAAACTAATTTATACATATTTCAACTAAATTTTTAAGATTTTAAAATTAATAATTATATAAATTTTTCATGACTCTAAAATTTATAACACTTAAACTAATAATATATAAAAAATAAATTCAAAATTTAATCAATTAAATTACAACTTAAGATTTGCGAATGATTTAATATTATTAATAGGAGAGGAATGCATGTGCTTAGAAATGTAAATGCCACGTAAGGTTTGAGCTGTGGCTGCTCATAGTCTGACTAAGCTACACGTATTATAATCGGAGATAAGCTAACTCGCAATTCCAACTCATTTACACGTCAGTCTCTGCTTTCCAGTGGCCACAGCAAGCAAGGCCTGGGTCCAATAATTGTCCTTACCAACCCCGTCTTATTACGTGTTTGAAAGCTACTGGACAGTGTTTGTAGGGTTTTTTTCTTCCATTATTCTAAATGAGCATTGATTTAATATAGTTTATTGTATTTTTTTAATTAACATCTTAATTAAGAATTGTGACTTATACAGTTATATTATATATCTTATTAGGAAATTGATTTGATTTTTTTCTAATTTAAAGTTATTATAAATTATTTTATCGTAGCTTATTTATATATATTTTTAAAAAATTAACTCATCACTCAAGATCTAGAATTAACCTTTATAAGTCATATCATAAGTACTTAAGTGCATAAATATAAATATTTTTCTGTTTATCTTTCGTGAAAAAGGAAAAGAGAAGTTAAGTAAATATAGGGGTGAGTAAAAAAAGAGAAAAATCAAAAAAATAATTGAACAAATTCAATCGTAAAAAAACCTGATTAAATTTTGAAAAAACCAACCAGTTCGGTTCCGGTTTTATAAGCCTGAAATCAAAAAAACTGAACCAAACCGAACTCAAACTGAAAAAACCGAGCCAAACCAGAAAAAACCGAGCCAAACCGGTTTGAACATGTTTTATCCTAAAAAACCGAACCGAACCGAACCGAAATTGATCGGTTCGAACCGGTTTTGGTTTTTTTATTTAAAAAATAATTTAATTTAATTATTTTTTTAATAAAAACTAAACCGAACAAAAAATAATCACAACTGAATAACCATATAAAATAAAAATCGCCAGGAACTCACTCACGTGAAGCATACTTGAAAACTGTCACTTTTAAGCAGCTTTAAGAATCAACTTGCGGACAATTTAAAAAGTGTTTGAAAAGTTTTTTTTTTTTTAATTTGAATTTTTTTATTTAAAATTAGTTTTTTATATTTTTTAATCTTTTTAACATGCTAATGTAATTAATAATAATTTTAAAAAATAAAAAATATTACTTTAATAAATTTATAAATAAAAAAATACTTTATAAAACAATCAATACCATATTTCTAATCCCTATTTTACTATCACCGTTCACAAACGGAGATATCATTTTGGAGAGAAAGGATTCTATCCATTATCTAATTAAATATATTTTTATTATTATTTATTTTTATTTTAGAGCACTAAGGAAAAGCAGCCTAGGTGGCATGAAAATAGCCCCGTGATCTAAAGTCACATGCAATTTTCTTCCTGTTGATCGTCTTGTGGATGTGCAGTGCATTTATTTGTACATCATCAGGAGGGTTAGTTGTGATCATTGATTGAGTGGTAGGTGGTCCTGCCTTTTAAACCAACGGTGAGGATTGATGGGTTTGGTAGGCTGCTTATACAATTAAAAATTAAAAAATTTCAAAAATACAATTTTACCACAAAAACAAATCTTACCTTATAATAATAATATAATATCTCCTATTCGACGGTTGGTTAGTTGGTTGAATAATTCCCGCCAAACAAGAAGAGATATTTATTTAATGTTTTTCCACAGTTAGCTATGCTAGCTAGCACAGAAGACGAGGAGGGACTTCCTGTACATGTTGCAAGGAGTCCCTGGAATGCAATATTTGTAATCTGGGACTCCTTGACAGCATAAAACTCCGACATCATCTTATGCTATAAATAACCCCCCCCACCACGGTTGAACCCTCAACAACCAAAGCTGTGTGCTTTCTTCTTCTTCTTCTTCTTGATCTTGGTGTTGTGGGTTTGTTTTCGTTTTCGTTTTCGTTTTCTTTGTTGTTTTAAGAGAAAGATGACAGTAGGGGCAGGGATATCAGTGGCAGACAGGAAATTGGTGGTGTTAGGGAATTGTGTGTTGAATGATGTCCATGACAACATTGAGATAACACCAGCTTCTGGGGGTGGTTTTATCAATGGAGCTTTCATTGGTGTCCGATCAGATCAAGTTGGTTGTCGAAGGGTCTTTCCTGTTGGAAAGCTCGAGTATGTCCCTTCTTCTTCTTCTTTTTCTTCTTTGTTACTGTTTTAGTTTTCTCTGTTATTGTTTAGTTTTCTTTAATTTTCTTGGTGATGATAACATTGCATACAAAAGGCGTATCTTTTTTTCTGTTTGGATGATAAATTTGAGGTCTTTTTGATGATTTGTGATGTGGGCGGCAAGAGTTAAATTTGCAATAAATGTTGTTGGTATGCAGGGGATTGAGGTTTATGTGTGTTTTTCGATTCAAGATGTGGTGGATGACACAAAGGATGGGAAATTGTGGACAAGAAATTCCCTTTGAGACACAGTTTTTGATTGTTGAAGCTCGAGATGGATCTCGTTTTGACAATGGAGAGGAGCAATCTGCTTTGTATACCGTTTTCTTGCCAATTCTTGAAGGAGATTTTAGGGCTGTTCTTCAAGGGAATGAGCACAATGAGCTCGAGATTTGCTTGGAAAGTGGTATGAGAAAAGATGAATAAATTTCTGCTGGATATGATTTTACAGGTTTTCTTTTTGTTAAAGAATTGGTGAAATAAATTGCTGGGGTATTTTGCAGGAGATCCTGCTGTTAAGGAATTTGAGGGGAGTCATTTAGTTTTTGTGGCAGCTGGTTCAGATCCCTTTGATGTCATCACAAATGCAGTGAAGTAAGTTTCATGAGTTACCTAATTTGCCAAGCTTTTATGCTTATTGCTAGGTATACAGCTTGAAGTGTTGCTTTATTTAGTAAATACAATTGACAATTTTAGTGATCCATTAATACAGTATAGACTTGTGGTGTTCAAAAACCTCATTTATGGCTTGTTATTTCATTGAATTATGACTCAGATGTTCTTCATGCCATTGACCAAGTTGTATTTTGGATTGTACTCAGGGCCGTGGAATCACATTTGCAGACATTTTCTCATCGTGAGAGGAAGAAGGTAGCTACTTTTTTTTGCCAGAAGAAGATTACCAGTATTTCCTGAAGTTCCTTTTTCGACGACTTTTTGTACTTGATTCTGTCATCTTGAATAACTTGTGCTTCGTGGTTCAGATGCCAGACATGCTGAACTGGTTTGGCTGGTGCACATGGGATGCTTTTTACACAGATGTCACTGCAGAGGGTGTGAAGCAAGGATTAGAGAGGTATTGCTCCTTTCTTTAAGGTTTCATAGAGAATTACATGATTTGAACATGGCAGATTGGTGCTAATGAGAGTGATTATTGCAGCTTCGAGAAAGGTGGAATTCCTCCAAAATTTGTTATAATTGATGATGGATGGCAATCAGTCGGAATGGATCCCACTGGTATTGAGACTTTAGCTGATAATTCAGCCAAGTAAGGAACCAGATTTGCAAATTCTGTCTTCCATTTTCGTTATTGTTTTTTTATTGACTAGCACACTTTCAATTGTGCTTCAGCTTTGCAAACAGACTAACACATATCAAAGAGAATCACAAATTCCAGAAAAATGGCAAAGAGGGTTACAGAGTTGAGGATCCAGCATTGGGACTGACGCACACTGTGACCGAAATCAAAGAACGACATGATTTGAAGTATGGTTTCCTCATTAGTTATCATAGATCAACTTTCCTTTGAGCAAACCAATCTTTGATGGTGTGCTGATAACTTGTGTTGTTACTGTTCAGGTACGTTTATGTGTGGCATGCAATAACAGGATACTGGGGAGGGGTCAGGCCGGGTGGTGCTGAAATGGAACACTATGAACCCAAGCTGACTTACCCTATTTCTTCTCCTGGGGTTGAATCAAATGAGCATTGTGATGCTTTTAAAAGCATTGCCACAAATGGACTTGGCCTTGTGAATCCTGAAAAAGTGTTCAGGTTCTATGATGAACTTCACCACTATCTTTCGTCAGCTGGAATTGATGGGGTCAAAGTTGATGTTCAGAATATCCTTGAAACTCTCGGGGCAGGCCATGGTGGAAGAGTGAAACTTGCTAGGAAGTACCATCAAGCATTGGAGGCTTCTATTACTAGAAACTTCCGTGACAATGGGATCATTTATTGTATGAGTCACAACACTGATGGCTTGTACAGGTAAATTCTTTCTTTTCTTTCTTTCTTATCCGTCAATAGTGATATCCTCAAGATTTGTAATTAATCCGACTTGCCTTATTTGTTCAGTGCAAAGAGATCAGCTGTTATAAGGGCATCGGATGATTTCTGGCCAAGAGATCCAGCATCACACACAATTCATATAGCATCAGTTGCTTACAATACCATTTTTCTTGGTGAATTTATGCAGCCGGATTGGGATATGTTTCATGTAAGAAAACACAATTTGGCTTTGTTGTTCTATGATGAATTTCCGTTTACATTTTTGTGTGTTACTGGATGTTAACCTTGAAATTGTTTCTCTTGTCAGAGCCTACACCCAATGGCGGAATACCACGGAGCAGCCCGTGCTGTGGGAGGATGTGCCATCTATGTTAGGTACTCTTACTTGTCATGAACATTGTTCCGCGTCTTTCTTGGATGCTATTCAGATACAAGATATTTCATATTTGGTGTCTCTGTATGTAGTGACAAGCCTGGACAACATGACTTTAATCTACTGAAGAAGCTTGTGCTTCCTGATGGCTCTATATTGAGGGCCAAACTTCCAGGACGACCAACAAGGGATTGCTTGTTTTCTGATCCTGCAAGAGATGGTAAAAGGTAACGAAGGAGTTAAATTATCTGAATAACATTTTCAAGGACCGGATAAAATGATCCTATTCCATGTTCGCTAAATAGATGCTTGATCTTGCAGTCTCCTGAAGATATGGAACCTGAACGATTTCAATGGAGTCATAGGGGTCTTCAACTGCCAGGGAGCTGGATGGTGCAGGGTCGGAAAGACAAACCTTATCCATGACGAAAATCCTGGCACGATCACCGGTTCTGTTAGGGCTAAAGATGTTGATTATCTCCCTAGAGTCGCTTGTGATGGATGGACAGGCGATAGTGTATTGTATTCTCATGTTGGTGGTATGTTTATTCAGGGCTCAGATGTTTCTTTCATACAGTTAAATTTACACCTAGTCATGCATTGTTTCGAAGAAATCACGGTTTTTCTTAACACAAGTTTCTCCAATGTCAATTGCAGGAGAAGTAGTTTACCTTCCAAAGGATGCAGGTATGCCACTCACATTGAAGTCTCGCGAGTATGAAGTTTTCACAGTGGTTCCTGTGAAGGAGCTAGCCAATGGGGTTAAATTTGCCCCCGTGGGTCTAGTCAAGATGTTTAATTCAGGAGGGGCTATCAAGGAGCTGCAATATGACTCCAGCACAACTGCGACTGTCAGCATGAAAGCTCGCGGCTGCGGCTTGTTTGGAGCATATTCATCTGCTCAACCCAAGAGAATATCAGTTGATTCTAAGGAAGTAGAGTTCGGTTTTGAAGAAGGAACTGGCTTGGTCACCATTGATTTGAGAGTTCCAGAGGAAGAGTTGTATCTCTGGAACATAACAGTAGAACTATAAAGGCTTTAGAAGATCTGTATCTGTAGCATTAGAGGAACTCGAAACAATAGTGTTGTCGAGAGCCCCACCATTTCTTCATAGCTTCTGCATAAGGGCTTCTATAGATCTTTAGGATGCATCAATGCTGATAGCTTGGGAATAAATCAGGTAGAAGATCATCATTTCCCGCCATTCTCGTTCATATTCCTGGCAATTTGCAAGGAAAATTTGGGTAATCTACTCAAGACCTAAATTAAGATTGCAAATCATTTATGTGCTATACAAATCATCGACCCGATCCGGCCTCTAATCTATTTTTTTGTAAGAATTACTTTTTTCAAAACTACACCATTAAAACATTGAAATGATATCATTTTAGATTATTAGCCGTATTAATTCAAATAAATCACTTAAATAACAGCTTCAATTTCCGGGAAAAAAATAACGTGCTTAACAACTCTCTCCTTTTCTTTTATTTTGCGGCTTAGGACTTGGGATTGTCCACATTACAGGTTGAATTACACTGAATTTTGGATATGTGTTGGTCAACATGCTTATCTACATTTTCACCGTTGGGATTCGCCTGTTTGTGATTTTTCTGTGAGTTATTCCTGTTTGAATCTTCCGTCACTGTAGCAACCCTCTGATTTGCTTTGCTGTAGCAACTTGGATATTGTTGCATTTGGGATACCGTTACTCTAGAATTTTTCCGACGGCGATTAAAATGATCTTGCGAATCCATCCGGTAATATTGCAGAGGGTGAGAAGAAGAAAAATATATCCGAAAAGCATACCGATCCAAAGATGGATGCCAGAGATATGGCTCTCCTTTCTATGGGTTTTCTCTCTAGCTTCCCTCTTTTTCTCCAAGTTTTGGCCGGCTATCAATGGCTTCCAAGAGAAGCCAGCAGGGTATTTATATCATCTATTTTCTTGTCAATTACAGCAATGCCCCTCTAATCTAATCTAATTAATTAATTATTTTTCAGTTCAACCGATATTCTACATCGGCGTACTTTTAAAATAACTTATACAAAGTTTTTAATATTTAAAACTCGTTTCAATCCAATCAATATCTTTTTAATTTATTTTTTAATCAACTTATTTTATTTTTAAATTAAATTAATTTTTTTTATTAATATTAAAAAATTCATGTCAAAAGTTTATAACTTAATTCATAACTTGAATCTTAACCCTTAATCATAAATAAAAATGAGTTTAATAAATAAAAATGAATATAAACTCAAGTTAGGAGTGTTTAAAGAAAAAATAGTTTATTTATAATATTTATATTATCTAATAATGAGTAAAACAAAACTAAGAAAGTAAGTATATTATTGGTTAAGTGGTGGGATGTGATTTTTAAAACCCGTTTAATTTATATTTATTTTATTTTTATTTTTAATAGTTTATAAATTGAGTATTTATTTTTATTCTATTTAGAAATGTTTTAGCCACAAAGTTATCGTTAGTGTGCTTTCTTTATATTTCTTTAACATAATAAAAAAAATTATATTTTTATTTAAAATAAGGTAATTAAAATTTAATAAAGATGTATGATATGAAAATTAGATCTCGGGGTTTTCTTGATACCTATAATATGTACTATATATTTCTTTTAAATATAAATATCTATAATATTTATAAAAAAATAATTCAATTTAATATATATATATATATATATATAACTGGGTTAAAAAAATTGAATGGATCTTGTTAATAATTTATAAAATATTAGAAGTTGTGTTGTACGTATTTAATTAATTATGAACTTAAATCAGAATTAAACATCTTCAAAACGACGTAGTTTGTTTCTGCCTGGCCACGTCATCTTTAGCTATGGCAAGAATCAAGATCTCTAAAGGGCATTGTTCCTCAACCTTCCCAAAAATGAAAAGCTTCGGTCCCTAAACCCTCACATCCACGGGCACAGAGAGAGAGGGAGAGAGATGTTTCAAAGCAGAGTGTTTGCTTCAATCTTGAAGAGAAACAAAGGAGGATCCATCATCAACAATGCAATAACCAATCTCAGAGGAACAAAAATAACACCTTTCAATCACTTGAGAGACATCCATCAACAACAGAACCCATCATCAAGATCCTTCCTTTATGGCTTCAAATCACTCTTCAAGGTAAAAATCCTTTGTTTCCATCTGGATTTCCTCAAATGATCTGAAATCAGAAAAACCCCTGCTTTTTATCTTATAAAGTTTGAATCTTTTGTTAAATTTTCAGGGTCATAACTGTCAGTATGTGCCATCATCAACGAGGAAAATGTCAACTGTAGCTGCTTCTGTTGGAAGTGAAAGTAAAGAGGGTCTTAGATTGCTGGTAAATGGAGGGCCTAAAGCTCAAAAAATGGTGGGTATATGGCTATTTGGCTCTGCTGCTTGGGTTTTCAGCATGGTGATTCTTGGTGGTGTTACACGGTTAACAAGGTCTGGTCTTTCAATGACTGATTGGAAATTTACTGGCGGTCTTCCTCCTTTATCAAACGAGGACTGGTTGATTGAGTTTGAGAAGTATAAGCAATCACCTGAGTATAAAATGTAAGCCCTTGCAAGCAATGAAAGTAGTCTTTTTTAGTTAGAGTAAGTTCATTTTGTAGAATTAGTAATTTTTTAGTTTTTTTTTTTGATATTTTGCAGTGTAAATAAAGGGATGAATGTTGAGGATTTCAAATTTATTTACTGGATGGAATATGCACATCGAATGTGGGGAAGGGGATTAGGGATCATTTTTGCTTTGCCATTTTCATGGTTTCTGAGAAAACGGTATGTAACAGTGAGACTTGGAGCTAAACTTTGTGGTCTTTTTGCTCTCGGTGCTGGCCAAGGTTTAATTGGTTGGTGGATGGTTAAAAGTGGTTTAGAGGTAAAAAAACCTAAACTTTGGTGTTAATTGAGTGTGAATTTGTGCAAAATGGCGAGACTTATGAGTGACTTTGTTAAACTCAGGAGCCAGCATCTGAATATGCTCAGCCGAGAGTAAGCCCTTACCGTCTTGCAGCGCATCTTACTTCGGCATTTGTTATTTATAGTGGGCTTTTCTGGACTGCTCTTTCTGTTGTAATGCCTGAACCCCCTGCGGAATCTCTAGCTTGGGTTCGTGGGGCGGCGAAGGTAAAGAGGCTTGCCCTTCCTGTAAGCCTTATTGTAGGGGTTACTGCCGTGTCAGGAGCATTTGTAGCTGGAAATGATGCTGTATGTAGTCTATTTTAATTCTTTTCTTGTTCCTCTTCTTTCACAAGAGTATTTTGTGCAGCCTGTGGTACGATTATAAATAAATTCTCTGGTGCATGCTTACGAACAAATTTTTTATCATGCTTTTTCCGTGTAATGCAGGGGCATGCATTTAACACTTTCCCAAAGATGGGTGATACATGGATTCCTGATGATATATTTGATTTGAAACCAGTAATTCGCAACTTTTTTGAAAATACATCGACAGTGCAGGTAATTTGTCTGTATAATTTATCAATTCCTGTAGTTTTCTTAATGATCGCAGAAGTGCAAATTCTTAGTTTAGACTCTTATCAAATATGGGAATGGAATTTACATAATATAATGGATAGAAGAACAATGAAGAAACGAGAAGAGGACATGCCTCGAAGTTTCTTTCTGAACGATGAGAGAAATTTAGAGTTTGCTCTTCATTTTTAGCTTTTGCACCTTTTTCAGTTAAGTGGCCTGGAACTACAGTAAAACCACTTGTTCATACAGTGTCATGCTGGGCCTCAAGATAAATAGCGAAACTCACTTGCTCAGAATAAAAAACAAGTGTTTTTAACTGTCCTTTGGAGCTTAAAGAAACCCTAATTCTTGCAGTTTTATAAATAATTTAAAACTCACAGATGATGTTACAAGTTTGTTATTTAGCACTTCAAATGATATTTTCTTGTTCACTGGCATATGAAAGATACTATAAACAATGGGTGTTGGGCACTGATTTGTTTTTCTCGAATGTTTGTAGCTTGACCACCGTATCCTTGCAATCACAAGCTTGACTTCAATTGGTGCTTTATGGTGGTTCACAAGAAAGTTGGACATACATCCAGCTGTGAAATCTTTGATTGGAGCGACTGTTGGCATGGCTACTCTTCAGGTGATTGTCCTAATCCATGGATGCTCTTTCCATTATCAACTACTTTTCCCAGGTTCCATGGTCATATTTGTCATTGTTGCAGGTATCCTTGGGGATATCAACCCTTCTATCATATGTTCCTGTATCACTAGGAACTGCACATCAGGCTGGGGCTTTAACACTCCTGACGTTTATGATTCTGCTCAATCACACTGTGCGGAAGCCATCCGCATCTCTTCTGAAGTCACTGCCTCAAGTTGTGAAGACAGCCATGTGATGAGCCTAGAGCTTTGCAAGGAGAACTAGGTTAGTTTAATCAAATAGAGATTCTTTTACTGGACCCTTGATGTTGTTATAATTCAATTTAATATTCATATTTAGGATCCACTATTTGAGGGCAAAAGAGGGACCGCGTTCTTGGTTTGCTTGTATTGCGGAAGCATTAGGAACCATGCAAACCCCATCATTTTGTATTAATTGAAATTTGAGTTGTCAACGAATTTGCACCTGGATATTTTGGAGATCTCTGCCTCCAGCTTTAGATGCTCTCTTAAGTGATGTTACGCCAAGTATTCGTTTATTGAAAATTTTTAATCTATTTCTCTGTCTTTTACTTGTGATATCATTATAATATGAAATAATGTTTTGTCATGGAAAAAAAAAAACCTTTCGCTTCACGTGACAAACACTAGCCCCTTTTCATTTCTGTTTATTTCTATAGCATTATGGATAGATATGATTACTGGCATTGATGCACCGGTTGGCACATTGCGACGCTGAAAATGGTGCCATTGCCACTGGATGAGGAAATTTTTGTAGGCTTGTGTTGTCCACCTGGTGAGCAACGTGCGACTGACTGACTGACTGAAACACCTGCCTGGTGAGTCTCATGACCTAACACGTTAACACCCCCCAACCCCACAGGGCCAGTGAGAACCCAAACCAAAGAGATGTAACACACCAATCAATGGCAGATCCTAGTCATCACCCAAGACAACAGCAGCTCTCTGCTGGTTCTCACAAACTCTCAGGCAGCTCATTGGTCTATGCATCAGCAGCTTGCTTGGCAACAGGCGGCCCACTTCTTGGCATGTCAGGGCTCAGTTTCCTGGCCTCCTTGACACTGCTTTTAATAACTTCACCTCTCTTGTTGATCTTTAGACCCTTAGTACTTGGTGCTCCCCTTGTGCTTGTTGGTGCTACCGCTCTGGTTTTGCTACAATGATGGGGCTAGCTGGAATGGCCATGATTGTTTGGATAGTGAGGTCAGTTTTTATAGGGAGAGAAGATGGTTTTGGCAGTGATGATGTCGTGGATATGATCAAGTAGGCTGGTGAGAGAGTAAAGGAAAATGGCCAAGAATGAGCAGCAGGGTATTTGCAGCAGAAAATGCAAGAGAACATCCCAGTTGAGAGTAAGGCTGACAGAAGCTGAGCTGAGCTTTATATGTGGGCTGTGCTATGTTTTCATTGCCCCGAGTGCTTGAGCTTTTGGTGGTCCATTCTTGGGGTTGCACAGGCTTGAAAGCAGCACTTTGGACTCTTTGCCAATGAAAAGAAATATTAGCTCGTGTCTCAAACGAGATATTCACTATTGATAGTGATTTGATTATAGTTATTTGCCTATTTTTTTCTCTAATTAATTTTAATAATAAGTTTTTTTTCGTCATGAAGTTCAATATTTTGGGATTGGTTTGGAACAATTTTTTTTAAGTATTTCAGTTGTAAAGGCGGAGTTTGAAAATTATACCGATCGAGACAATTATACAAAAAATGATGTCTCCTTGCATTTTATAATATAAAACTACAAAAACTCACTTTAAAATTAGTGTCTTTGCCACTTCAATAGAAAAATGTTTCGATATTTTTTGTATCTCTTTAATTCTTGTACATTAACTAAACACAACCAAGAAGATTTGGTTTTTATACATATAATATTTGATTCATCATAATTTTAAATATTCTATAGATTTACTATAGAACTAAGAATCCAATGCCTTGAAATCCTGAGAGTCCCTTTGCAAGTTCGTCCACAAAGGATGGGATGAGTCCCTCAGGGCCTAAGATTAGGCTGAAAGGCGTAATCAATCAATCAAATATTAGAAGATATTGTGATGGTTACCAAAAAAAATCTAAAGGCTTGATTTTTCAAAGCAATAAATTGAAAAGTAGAACAATGCTTTGCTTTCTTTATTGGTTGCCATGAAAAGTTGAACTTTTTTTCTTGGAAAAGGATATCCATTCATTTCTTGAAGTTGAAAACATCTTCTTTCTTTCTTTCTTGTAGACTATAAAAGCCATATTCTTCCCTTGTTTCTTGTACAAAAGATCCTTTCTTTAACCTTTTTTTTTTTTTTTTAAATTCTCTCATGAGTGACATGAAGCATAGAATAATGCTCCTTTTTTGTTTTTTTCCCCTCTTGATACGCGATTATTTTCTCTTTTTTAGGAGATTAAGAACAAAATACATCAAAGTCCTTTAAAGAATAATTTTTATCATCCAATAAAATAATATCATATGATTTCAGAAATATAATATAACCAAATCTAAAAAATTATGATTTTGAAACGGTCCTCGACAAGATAAAATCTTGATATATTGTCAAGATTATGAACAAATTACTGTTTTATTTGACTATATAAATATAATTTCTTCACAATTGTTTATGTGTTTTCTTCTATATAATATAAACGATTTTTTCTTAATTTTTTTATGACAAATCAAAATTAACAAGTTTTTGTTATGACAAAATAAAATTAAAACCAGATTATCTTGAAAAAAGATTCAAACCAAATCATCATGTAGTAATTAAAAAACCTTTATTGTTTGATCCTGAACACAACAATTATTCATCCACTTTCTATGATCAGAAACTCTAATAATTAATAAAATCCAACATGATTTTCTAATGATTAAGAGGATGTAATATATTCTTGGATTAGGTGACAAATTAATTATTTACCTTCAGACTAAAACTTTATTATAAAGTTCTGCTAATGAGCTCATGAGTCGGAAGTGTCAATCTAATTTTTTTTTAAAAATCAAAATGATATTGTTTTGATAAAAAAACTTTTAAAAAATCAACTAGTTGTGATTCGAGTTCTGATATTATTAGATTTGGGTGAATTAAATTAATAAATCAACTTGATTTTTTTACTGAATTAATCAAGATTTTTTCTTTTTTCTAGTTTAAATTTTAAAGTAACCGGTAGATTCATGGGAGTCTTATAGCAGAACATCTGGTAATCAGGTGGAAAAATAGAGGAGGAAATAGAAAAGAAACGGCCGTGGAAGTGGAAGGTCTTTAATAAATAGAGAAAAGAAGTCGAGTCTTTAACCACT
>Ga0307517_10009458_pt1 | contig 13810 bp, 9 predicted proteins | sample 23_EM_MG_FD_194515 | JGI IMG/M metagenome (GOLD analysis project Ga0307517, IMG submission 194515) | Populus trichocarpa ectomycorrhiza microbial communities from riparian zone in the Pacific Northwest, United States - 23_EM | ecosystem: Host-associated > Plants > Roots > Unclassified | place...
GCGTTTATGGTGATGTTAATGTGATTGAGTTGATGTTGTTTTTATCATCTTAGGCGAGCTCCCAATGTGGATAGTCCTGCCAGCCACATCCTTGGCAACGGTCTGTATATACACAGTGGTTACGGTACTTTTCTTTCTTTTTAGTAGTATAGCTTATGATGTGCATCCTATGGCCTCTCTGATACACCTCGCTTGGTATCGATAAAACGTGATTACTTTTCTGCTGACCCCGTAGCAAAGCCAACTTGGCGGTGAATGCACAACATGATTGATACTTTGAGTTAAGATTAGACGCTAGATTAGCCTGTCCTACGCAGTGTTGTGTTGTATTATGCTCCGGGAGACGGGCTACCTACTATACCTGCGCACGAGGAGGTAAAACCAGGCCATATCGTATTCTCACACTCACCCACCCACTCACTACGCGAATTTCTGGGAGGCAGTGCAGAGCTCCTGCTGACTGTTTTGAGGTTTAATACCTAGAATCTAAGTGAATAAAGGGTACCTACTCGCCAAAGTGCCGCAAAGGTAGTGATATGTGCCCTATCCTACAAGCTCAGCCCTGCGCTAGAGCACCAGAAATCCCGAGGGAGTGGAGAAGGCCAGTCTTCAATATTCCCCTATTCCGCAATACAGTGCGGTCCCCTCGCCCAGTCCTTGGTGGCACTGTGCCCACAGAACAATACCATAAATTTCCCACGGCATTCCAAGTGCCCGACAATGCAAAAAAACCTATTAAGATTCTCCACTAATGATACAAGCAGGAGATTTTGGGACCAAGAAGTTATTGTAAAACCTAGCCCAGAGGGTTCGGGATACACCGGTAGGAGAGCGGGCAAGTTTTCCTAGTAAATTGGCTTATAGTGGGGCATTATGGAGTTTGTCACATTGCTAATAGTGTTAAGGAGGGTTTGGCGCTGGTTTATAAGGTTGTCTGATAGAGGTGAGGTGATAAATGTTTTATTACTGGCCGCTGGTGGGCAAATCTCCTCTGTGTGTGTCCGAAGGGGAGGGTGTGCCAAACACTTCCTAAGTTATTCACAATCTGCGAGTATTGTCCTATCATAATATATTATCATGTTAGCATATTAGTTGTGAAAGAGGAAGTGAAAAAGGGGAAGAAGATAGGCTTATCCGTGAGAAAAACAGGATTAGAGGGGGTCACTGGTTACGAGTCCATCGTCAAAGACCGCACGACACCAGTACACATTTGGGGTGTATGCCGAAATAGCTGTGGCACGGTATCCACAACCTATGGTGGTTTTGTTCAGGGCATTGCTTGTGACCCCCGATTCGGGAGTGTTGGGCCTCTCGGTTTTATATATGGAGCTTGGTGTGTTGACTTGCTTCGGATAATATGGATTGTGAATGGGTGATGCAGTACTGAAGATTACAGCTACAAGGTGCGATACTGGAAAACTGTATCTTGCTCTATGAAAAGTTCGGTTCCGGGTAATGGTGTATTTTACCATGGGAGCTCATGCTCCAGAAAGTGCTAACAAATTAAGTTTCCTTATAGCTAGCGCAGTATAGATAACTAGCCCAGAGATTAGAGGGTGGCCAGACAAAGGACTTGTAAATGAGATTTTAGTAACATATTAGGAGGCGTGTGCACAGGGGGATGCTGCTTAGGAGATTCCAAGGTGGATCCTTTTATGCTTACCCACAATATTCAAGTTGAGGCCAACAGTGTGTTTGGAGACTTAAATTGCTGTTTCTTTTTGCTTCTGTGGGTGAGCCCCCTCTTGTAGTTTCATTGAGATCAAAAGTGTTTTTTATATCGTCTCGGCTAACAGCTTTTGGTAGATTCACGGAACGCTCCTGTACAGTATCACATTGAATCGTATTGTGTGCTATGTAAAATTACCCTTCGAGCACTCAACTTAGGCGAGTGACGATCCGTGACCGCATTATAAAACAATGGGGGAGATGGTAGTGATAGTTAAGTCACATGCTTAGAGATAATAGCAGTCAATTGTAGTGATTTTTTTATGAACAGATTGGAGCGGGGTTGAGGTACTTTATTTTTTTGCACGCACTATTCCAATCGGAGTAGTTTTGTTTATGTTTTGGGGCATTGAATACTAAGCGTGTAGCCGGGATTTACTCTGCTGCCTCGGTAAGTTAGTTAAGCGGCAAATCTTGGATCCTGAATTCACCTAGGTTCACCTAGGCTCTGATAGGAGACTGTTCATCATCATATTCAATGACCCTTTGAACAACTCCTGAGGCTAGCCCTCTGTATTTGGCTTCGGCAAGCTTCTCGATCGTTAGAAAGATGGGGTAGCTTACGATAAAGGTAGTAGGCTACCGCGATGCCGCACTGGATTGTGTTGTATTGTACGACTACTATAGTCGAGCGCTTAGCTGCTTCGGTAGATACAAGGGCAGGGAGAAATTTGGTTGGTTGACCTTGAATAACCGTTCAATCACTTCTTACCAGGCTCTGATTCAAGAGTAGTGTCCTTGTCTTCAAAAAACCTAGTATGAGGTTGCGAGGAAGGCCTCCGGGCCTGTGCCGTCATCATGGGGGCTGTGTTGCTCCCAGTTAAGTGATATGTAAGTTTCTCGACAGATCTGCCTATAAGGGTTGATGTGATTGCGCTCGAATACTAGCTTGGTTTCTAGTATCATAGTCAAAACACTAAACCGCGAGTGCTCTAGGGTGTTCCTTCATTGCAACGCAAGATTTGTGTGGCGCTATAGGATAAAGCTTAGAGAGGTATAGTAGTCGCTATCAATACGGTAAACGCAAAGGGGATGCTGCAGGAATAGTTTTGCGGGAGATTAGAGTGACGGCGCCCCCGTGCATAAATCAAAGTTAGAAGTTGGAAGTCGGGAGCCTTGGCAGCCGTGTCTGAGGCAACGCCTGAGAAAAAGCAAGGAATGCGGGATGACACAAACTTCTTGGTGTGAAGGAACTTCCCTCTCAAATATTCGCCAACTTCCGACTTCCAACTTTCACTTCTACCTGGGCGCCATCACTTTATTGATTGGGTCGTGCTGAGGTATCGGTCACGAAGCTCTACAAATAGCGCCACTTTTCTTCAGCTCAGCGATTCCATCGACCAACCGACTCAATCACCTATCCTTCACCCCTTTCCGAACAGCAAAGATGTCTCACACCAAGTCCTTCAATACTATCAACTCCTACAACAACGTGTGGAACAACTGTAGTATTGCCGATGAGCGGCCTCAAGTCTTGAACTGGCTATCTCCGCTAGATCCCAAGTTCCGGCACCAGGACATTCAAGGCCGCCGGGTTGAAAATGTTGGGGAATGGCTTTTACAAACTGAGGAGTTTCGAAGCTGGTGTGATAGCAGCGAGGGGGGTGCGTCCGAAAACGCGGTTTTGTTTTGCCATGGAGATCCGGGGGTTGGCAAAACCTATATTAGGTAACAGGGGCGGACCTAAAGGTGGGAGAAAAGCGACAAGTGCTGACAAGCAGCGATATTAGCTCCTTGGTGATAGACATCTTGTGTGATCAAGCTGGAGGACGGGATGCCACAGTTGCATGTTTTTATTTTGATTTCGCCGCACAAAACGAACAGTCCCCCGCGAGCATGCTAGGCTCCCTGCTAAAACAGATAGTTTGTGGACGGGGAGGGATCCCCGGGGAGATATGGCAGGCATATCAAAACCAAAAAAATGCTATTGGTGGGCGGGGACTGCGACTTTCCGACATTGTGAAGATGCTACAAAATACCTCTCGTGAGAAGCGCACGTTCATATGCATCGACGCTCTCGATGAATGTGCGGCGGGTCATCGAATCAAGCTTCTTGATTCGTTAAACCAAATCCTCCTGGGGTCTCTAGGTATTCGAATATTCATGACTGGAAGACCGCACATTCTTCCTGAGATTAGAAGGCGTTTTGCCGGAATAACAAGTATATCCATAAGTCCCAAGAGAGACGATATCATCAGGTATCTCCATAGCAAGCTAGGCGAGGACACGAACCCAGATGCGATGGACGGTAGCCTGGAGGCAGATATCCTGAGGAAGATACCGGAAGATATTTCTGAAATGTATGTAGAGGCAGCGGTAGTCTGGAAGCTACCCCAAGTTATCTACTAACAGGTACATACCTAGATTCCTGCTAGTGTCGCTGAATATCGATGCAGTCCTACAAGAAACTACAATTTATCGCAGGCGACAAAAGCTCAACGCAATGGCCAATGGCCTAGGGCTGGGGGATGCTTACGGTGCAACACTCGGTCGGATAAAGGGGCAAGGTGGGGAGAAAGCGAGGCTTGGCATGGCCACTTTGATGTGGATCTCCCATGCGGAGCGGCCCTTGAAGCCCGATGAACTGTGCCACGCCCTAGCAGTCGAGATAGGGTCGCCAAATCTCAATGTCGACAATATTCCCCCAATAGGGATAGTGGTAACCTGTTGCCAAGGACTTGTTGTTGTGGACAAGGAGGCTTCCACTATCCGGTTAATCCACTTTACCCTTCAAGAGTACCTCCGGGCTCACCCTGAGCTTTTTGGTACAGCTCACTCGACAATCGCAGAAACCTGCCTGAGTTATCTGAATTCGGAGCAGATCAAGGCTCTCTCGACCAGTCCCTCTCCCGATCTCCAAGGCACACCATTTCTCGAATATTCTTCTCTGTATTGGGGAATACACGCAAACAAGGATCTTTCAGATTGCGCGAAACTTCTTGCGCTACAGTTGTTTGGCGACTACAATAACCACATATCTACTAAAATCCTCTTGAAAGCACAGGGGTGGGATTTTTACAATATTGATTTTGATAAAATTTCCCTGTTTAGTGGTCTGCACTGTGCATCTATCCTTGGAATTGATGAGATTGTGGCTGGTTTGGTAGAAGTGGGGGGCTATGATATAAACCAAGGAGACTGCGTTGGTAATACACCTCTCGTGTGGGCTGCTAGGAATGGGCATGGGGGGGTGGTGGAAATACTACTCGGACGAGGCGACATTGACCCCGACAAGCCTGATGAGTACGGCCAAACACCACTCTTTTGTGCTGCTTTGGATGGGCACGAGGAAGTAGTGAAAATACTACTTGGGCGGCACGACATCAATTGTGACAAACCAGATAAATACGGCCGAACACCACTCTATTGTGCTGCCAATAATGGGCACGAGGGAGTAGTGAAAATCCTACTCGGGCGCGACGACGTTGGCCCAGACAAATCTGATGGGTACGGCCGAACACCACTCTGGTGTGCTGCTTGGAATGGGCACGAGAGAGTCGTGGAGGCACTGCTCGGGAGGGGCGACGTCAATCCTGACAAATCTGATGAATACGGCCGCGCGCCACTCTGGTGGGCTTCTGGGAATGGACACGAAGGAGTGGTAAAAATACTACTCGGGCGGGACGATGTTGATCGCAACAAGCCGGACAAATCAGGCCGAACCCCACTCTGGTGGGCTAGGAAAAATCGCCATGCAAGAGTGATAGCTCTACTACAATCCCCAACATCTACCTCCCGCAGCACGACCTAAGTTCGAGGAGACATCGCCCTCCTTGCCTCCTTAAGAAGACCGTACTGATAACTATGTGCAAATTCCACAAGGACCACAATAGCTCCATAAACCTGTTTGTCCCTGCCACTGCCTCTTCCTCTCAGCCCCGCCCAGCCCTCTCTTGAAGCCTAAAACGCTACCGTCTGTTCTTTCCTTCCGGCGTAGGCCTACCGCAGAAACCCGGCTTGAATATTCGGTCTCAGTCGAAGGAAATCATACGCGATGGGAATGCACATATCTATCACTTACATGCCCTAACATCTCTAGCGATTTCTTATGCAGTTGAATTAGGTTTTGTTAGTCTCTGTTCGCAATCTAGAGATCGGCGCTGGTGGGGGGTTATTTCTATTATAATTGTTAAATTAAGCCTGTGTGGTTTGAAATTTCCATCATATTTGCTTTTTTGTTTGTCTGTTTTCTCTAAGAATCCTCTTTGCGTATTTGTTGTTCACCCATCTACCGGTAGTTCTTTCTTGCAATTCCCTCACCTCCGAAGTGTCGATGTGAAAGTTGTGTATATATAGAGGGGAAATATAAAGTGTACAAGTATTCCTTGCACTCCTGAACAGGGACGCAAAAGTTACTTCTTAACCTAGGTATTGGATGATGGCGGCCGGTTCCCATTACGGGCACAGCTCAATGGATGACATGCTTATATACCATAGTTCCTCTAGATGTGAGCTTGAATATGAGGTTGGGATGCTGTCGACACCTTTTGGTTTTGCTCATCCCGGAACCTTAATACAGCTAAGGAGTCTTTAACTAAGGCACCAGCTCCCATTCCATGAGTACAGTACCTGGCCCAACTTGTCAAGAGTGACCAAATGTTCCACAGCGCTTTGCAGTACCGGTGTAGGGCATGGACTGTCATAGGGTAGTTTGGCGGTCACACGGAGAATTTTCTCCCACTATGACTGGCCACTTTGTATCTAGCTCAGCGTGCATCCTTCTCACTTTCCTAGTAAGACAACAGGCAACACAATAACAGCAAACAACAACGGATGGACATCAACACCCAGGCAATCAATCAATAGACATTGTTTCCTTTCTATTCCAATTGGGTTCTTTTCTCTCTCTGCTATTCTATCCTTATTCCCTAGCCTAACAACGAACAACCACACCGAGGATAGCAAGCCAATCAACAACCTTTTCTTTCCTTCTTAATTCGTTCAAGCGCATCGCTCCCTACTTCACCCTTGTCAAGGCCTTTAGGTAATTCATCGTCTGGTCAACTTTCCACCTGTTTGTCTTCCGGTTTATCAATAGGTCACACATACGCACAGGAGGGTGATTTCGGCACGCGCGACACACCATCCAAACTAAACGGGTCCTGCGAAATCAGCCCAACACCGGTAACATACGGGCAAATTACAGCTGTAAGGCACAATGTCGGAAAACCCTATCTCGCTCTATAAATGCGATGCTAGGTAATTTTGATACAAGACTCAAAGGTGACGCTTTAGTAACATACGAGGGAGATTGTGTGCAGGGGGGTACCGCTGAGGAAGAGTCAAACTGGGTCCATTCTGTTTTTATCCGCAATGTAGGAGGTTAATTGCACATTTAAAAACTCAAGTTGGGTATTTTTTTCCACTTCTGTGGGTCATGTGTAACCCCTATAGTACCAACCTAGTTTCCACTACCGTACCGAATTTTTTTTGAATAATTGGACGGTGTGCTACGTAGTCCAAAATCCCCTCCTCTGGAAAGGGATGAAAAACACAGCAAGAACACAGCCCCCTCCCCCCTTCCGAGACATAATTATTTATTTTTCTTGACCATACCGAGAGGAAAGCCCAACGACATAGCACATCATTCAATTATTCAAGTTTTTACAGTAGTCAAGACGCAGGCCCTCTGGGGTGTTGCACAGAAGTTATGCAAGATGTCATTAAACAGTTATTCGGGGTTAACTAGCTAAATATATCCTCGTCTGTACTGATTAATGAGTTCTTACTCTTGTACAGGGTTAGTGGTAAAAATGGTGAGTAGAATGCCATGCAATAATCTAAATGATGCTAGTTCATGCTTTCTACTCGACACATTCTGGGGCTGTAAAGATTTTCAAAGATTGATATTCTGGGCTAAAATTCTTTCAAACATCTCTCCAAGCAATTACAGATTCTTAAAGAATTGTTGGACACTTTGGCATGCAATGTTATAAAGCTGAGGTTGAAACAAGGCCAAGTTGCCATTTCCCATACATAATAGTCAGAAATTGTGCTAAAACCAATGTACCAACTATAGCTCTCTTAACAATTCCTCAACCAGCATAGATACAGAGTTCTAAAGGGTTGGGGGGTAAAATCTAGGGATTTTTTACGCAAATGGGTGAAGATTGAGCCCAAATTGCTTCACTAAACCAGTGGCTAGAAGGTTGTGAATATGGCTACTCTGGGTGGAAGACCCGTACACTGCTCATCATTTTTGTCGCCAGCCTCGTACAGGGCCGGGATTATTTCGCAGGCCAACCTGAATTAACTGTTCAGGAGCTTTCTGATGAGGGCTTGGATAGCGTAGTACGAGATGCTTGGTGTGGGCACAAGTAGTGCTTTAGGGGAACAAACTCGGAGAGAACTGATTGGACAATCCTGGGGTATCCTTGAGGTTCCACAAAAACCCCGCTTTTCTTTAGCCCGAGAAACTTCGGCCGTCGACTGACTCCATCACCCATTGCCTACAATATCTTAAGCAGCAAAAAACAGAAGATGTCTCAATTTTTTAGTAATAATATCAGCTACTTTGCCGTTACTGATGACCGGTCTCAGATTTTGGCCTGGTTATCGCCGCTGAATCCCCGTCTGCAGCACTTCAACATCCAGGATAGCCGAGTGGTAAATGTAGGGGAATGGCTCTTACAAACCGAAGAATTCAGAAACTATGCTGGCAGTGGGGAAGGTGAATCTGATAGTGGGGTTTTGTTTTGCTACGGTGATCCAGGGGTCGGCAAGACTTATATTAGGTAAAAAGGCCGAGGAGTAGAAGATAAAGGGCAAATGCTGACAAGCCGTGATGCTAGTTCCTTGGTGGTAGACCATTTGTGCGATCAGGCTAGAGGGCAAAATACTACCGTTGCATGCTTTTATTTTGACTTCGCTGCCCAAAAGGGGCAGACATCAACTAGTATGCTGGGCGCTTTGCTCAGGCAGGTTGTGGACGGGCTGGAAGAGGTGCCAGAGGAGATAGCGCAAGCCTACGAATACCAGAAAAGGGCCATTGGTGAACGAGGACCGCAACTTTCCAAAATTGTGAAGATGCTGCAGATCACCTCTTCCGGGAGACGTACGCTGATATGCATCGACGCTCTCGATGAATGTGTGGAGAAACATCGAGTCAAGCTTCTTGATTCGTTGAACCAAATCCTCGAAGTGTCTCCCGGTACCCGAATATTCATGACTGGAAGACCACACATTCTTCCTGAGATTAGAAGGCATTTTGCTGGAATAACAAGTATATCCATAAGCTCCAAGAGAGACGATATTATTAGATATCTCTATAGAAAGCTAGACGAGGATACAAACCCAGATGCGATGGACAGTAGTCTGGAGGCAGACATCCTGAAGAAGATCCCGGAACATAATTCTGGAACGTGCGTAGAGGCAACGACACTCCGGAGGCTACTTCAAGTTGCGCTGACAGATTTGCACCTAGACTCCTACTAGCCTCGCTAAATATCGATGCGATCCTGCAAGAAACGACAATCCACCGCAGGCGACAAAAGCTCAATGCAATGACCGATGACTTGGGGTTGGGGGACGCTTATAGCGCGGCGTTGGGTCAGATAAAGGGACAGGGTGGGGAGAAGGAGAGGCTTGGAATGGCCGCTTTGATGTGGATCTCGCATGCAGAGCGGCCCTTGAAGCTCGATGAACTGTGCCACGCTCTAGCAGTCGAGATTGGGTCGCCGAATATCAATTCCGACGACATCCCTTCAATAGGGACATTGCTAGCTTGTTGCCAAGGACTTGTTGCCGTAGATAAGGAGACTTCCACTATCCGGTTGATCCATTTTACCCTTCAAGAGTACCTCTGGGCTCACCCTGAGCTCTTTAGCACAGCCCACTCGACAATCGCAGAAACTTGCCTGAGTTATCTGAATTCGGAGCAGATCAAGGCTCTCTCGACTAATCCCTATCACGATCTCCAAAGCACGCCTTTTCTCGAATATTCTTCTCTATATTGGGGAATACACGCAAGAAAGGAACTTTCAGATTACGGGAGAATTCTTGCGCCGAAGTTGTTCGACGGCCACAAGAACCACATAGCCGTTAAAACCCTCTTGGAAGTACAGGGGCGGTATGTTTGCGGTGTTCATTTTGATAAACTTTCACTGTTCAGCTGTCTGCACTGTGCATGTATCTTTGGGATTGATGAGATGGTAGCTAGTTTGTCAGAAGTGGAAGGTTGTGATATCAACCAAGAAGACTGCGTTGGTAATACCCCTCTCGTGTGGGCTGCTAGGAATGGGCACGTGGAAGTAGTGAAGATACTACTCAGACAGGGCAACGTCAACCCCGACAAGCCTGATGGTTACTATGGCCAAACGCCACTCTGTCATGCCGCTGAGAATGGTCACGAGGGAGTGGTGAAAATACTACTTGGACGGGACGACGTCAACCCTAGCAAGCCTGATGAGGACGGCCGAACGCCACTTAGTTATGCTGCTGAGAATGGACACGGAGGAGTGGTGATAATGCTACTCGGGCGGGACGATGTTAGCCCCAACAAGCCTGATGAATACGGCCAAACCCCACTCTGTTGTGCTGCTGAGAATGGGCACGAGGGAGTGGTGAAAGTGCTACTCGGACGGGATGACGTCAACCCCGACGAATCTGATGGATACGGTCGAACACCACTCTGGTGTGCTGCTTGGAATGGGCACGAGGGAGTGGTGGAAGCACTGCTCGAGCGGGTCGACGTCAATCCCGACAAACCTGATGAGTACGGTCGTACGCCATTCTGGTGGGCTTCTGGGAATGGACACGAAGGAGTGGTAAAAATACTACTCGGGCGGGACGACGTCGATCGGGACAAGCCGGACAAATCAGGCCGAACACCGCTCTGGTCTGCTACTAAAAATCACCATGCGAGAGTGATAGCTCTGCTACAACCCCCAACATCTATCACCCATAGTGCGGTCTAAACCTGAGGAGGCATCACCCTCCTTGCCGCCTTGGAAGACCGCACCAACGAACGCGCAACCCCGTAAGGACCGTAACAGCTCCCTAAACGTGTTCGTCGCTGCCTGCGCCACCACCTCCCCCTCTCGCCCCCGCCCAACCTTCTCCTAGGGCTTTAGACGCTGCCTTGTGATAGCTATCGTCTTTCCTTTCTTCCCGAAGTAAGCCTGCCACAGAAACCCGACTTAAGCATTCGGTTTTTGTCGAAGGGAATTAGACGGGATAGGAATTCACACATCTACCCGATGGCCGCCCAGACCTCTTCACGGATTTTCCTATGCGGTCGGGCTAGGATTTATCAGTCTCTGTGTATTCTAGAGTCCTGGCGGGGGGAGCTATTTTCATCATAATAATATTATTATTGCGATAAACTGGCGTTGCTTGAAATTACTTTTTGTTTGTTTATTTTCTAGTTATAAAGCGCCTTTGCACATCTGTTGCTCACTTATTTAGTACTTTAATTCAATCCCCCAATCCGGAGTGTGGATGTGAGGGTTGTTTATATATAGAGATAAGTACAACGTGTACAAGTGTTTCTTACACTCGTGAGGGGCGACATAAAAAGCCCCCCCTAACTGAAGTACGATGGTAATTTGTCTCCACTATAGGCACGGTTCGGTAATTATCAGGCTTACATACCGCGGCCCTCTAGATGCGAGCTTGAAGATGAAGTTAGGATTCTATCCACACCTTTTAATCTTACCCATCTAGGAAAATTAATACAGTAAGGTGTCTTTCAACCGCGAAATCAGCTCCCATTCCATGGGTACTTGTATCTTGCCCAAACTTGCCAAGAGCGATCAAACGCCCCACGGCACTTTGTAATACCGACTTACATCTAAGTTAGGGGGGGGGTATTTTTATCTCGCCCAAGACTCCCACGCCCACAACAGTCCCCTTATCCCCAGGGCATTCCGTCCAACGTACAGGCCGGGCGCCACAAACCCATAAATCTCTCCAGTCAGACAGGGGAAACATTCCCGCCTCCTTGAATATCAGTGTTCGGATAATCTCGTCTTGTACCTTACTGCAAACAACACATTCTGTACCGCAGATTACAGCCTTAAGGTGCTGTGAAATACCGGAAAACTGGACCCTGCTCAATGAAACTTGATACCGGGCAATGGTTATACAAAAAGACTGAATGAGGCTTTGGCAGCACATGAATAGGGCTGTGTGCAGGGGGGCGGGCGCTGCTAAGTGGGAGCTAAGCTGGATCGATGGCCTACTTATTCACAACGCGGTGGGTTAGTTGTTCATTAAATTTTAAAAACATAAATGTGGCTTTCTTTTCCTCCTCTGTACGCTATGTGTAAACTCTTCCCCTTTTACATCGCCCTTGAGATCTAAAACCTTTTTTCTTAACACTGGCCCGACTAACGGTGTTTGGCAAATCTGCGGCAAGTTACCGTACCGTTTGGTGTCGTATCGTAAATTTTTCAAAATTCCCTTATAAAGCCTATTTTGAGACGAGTGACAGGCTGTGACGGCGCTGGAAACGAAAGAAAAAAAAAGTGTTAATAGCCAAGTTACCTACCCGAAGATGATAGAGCTTAAGTGCAGTAGTGTACGTGAAAGACTGAAGCAGGGTTAAGTTGGATTTTCTTTTGTCACATTTCACTGATCGTAGTTTCGTTTATGTTTTGAAACACGGTAATTTAAGAGTGTATCAATAGGAAGTCGGGCTAGGTTATGGTAGACGTAGTATCCCGTCGGAGTACAGTACTGTATTTGGCAGCTCGGTGGAAATCCAAAAGAACAGCCCCCATCGTCATAGAACCTAGTAGGATGTTGTGGGAAGAGATTTTTGGCCTGTATCGACATCACAGAGTATTCTCCTGGGACGCTTTAGGTTAGGTGGCATTTGCGGTTTTTCTTTGATTCATTCATATGGGTTGATGTACCTGTATATAAGTCCGCCGCTTCCACTACAGGCACTCTTGGGTGTCATTCACACCAGAGTGCAGTATTCATGCTGTGTGATGCGACAGGATAGCACTTAATGGGTGTAGCGTGTTCTGCCACCAATCTGGTTGGCAGGAGGGGGGGGGGTTGTTGGAATCATTTTGTGGAGGTTTATTGGATAGCGCTAAGATATCTTGGGGCTCCACAAAATGTCTCGCTCAGCTCCAACCCCCAGGAGCTTTAATACCGGTAACCGACAGAATCCATCATTCACAATATCCTAGGCAGCGGAATCAGGAAATGTCTCAATCGTTCAGTCATACCACCAGCTCTTTAACACGGCCGCTAATACGGGGAAAGCTGTGTCATTGACGATGACCGATCTCAGATCTTGAACTAGTTATCACCACAAAAACCAACGCAGCGGCACTAGGACATCTAAGAATGCCAAACGGAAATGTAGGGGAATCGCTCTTGCAAGCCAAGGAATCCAAAAGCTGGTACGCGGGCAGTGAGGGAAACGAATATGAGATGAAGTTTTGTCCTGCTGTAGAGATTCCGGGGACGGCACGGCTCGTGCTGGGCAATAAGAGCAGGCCTTGAGGAATGAGGAGAGAGCAAGTCTTGATACGCCGCCTTGTTAGCTCACCCGCGACAGACAGCTTGTGTGATCAGGCCAGAGAACAATATGCCACCCTTGCATGTTTTTATTTTGACTTCGCCGTCAAGAAGGAGTAGTCCGCCATGCGCATACTGCGTTCCCCGCTGAAACGGCTGGTTTGCGAACTAGCGGGGATCCCAGAGGTGTCGCGGCCACCCAGGCCTGAAAAAGATTCCACCCGCGGGCGGGGACGGCGGCTTTCCGGTATTGTGATGGTGCCGTAGGCCACCTCTCCCAGAAAGCGCATGTCGTCGATGTTCAGCGGTGCTCTGGCTCAGGTCAATCTTCTTGGTGCATCAAATCGAATTACCCAAAGGTCTCCTAGCACCCGGACACCAGTTACAGGAAGACCCCACATTCAACTAGAGATCGGAAGGCGTCTTGCTGGAAGAGTAACAAGTGTAAGTATAGGTCTCAAGAGAGGTGTTGAAATTCCATTATATTTCCTATGTGCATTTCATAACACTACCGTGTATTCTTTTACTTAGTTTGTGTTTCGGCTCCACCTGTACACCGCTTACATTACTACAGCTAAGATATATATTATGGTGTTTTATTGATTGT
>Ga0307517_10009460_pt1 | contig 13810 bp, 6 predicted proteins | sample 23_EM_MG_FD_194515 | JGI IMG/M metagenome (GOLD analysis project Ga0307517, IMG submission 194515) | Populus trichocarpa ectomycorrhiza microbial communities from riparian zone in the Pacific Northwest, United States - 23_EM | ecosystem: Host-associated > Plants > Roots > Unclassified | place...
CCACATGGTTTTTTTTGTTGTTTTTATTTTTTTATGATTTTTTCCAAAACTATCTTTGTCGATTTTATTTTTTAATATTAAGTTGGTTAAGAATTACAATTACAATATATGAGAAAATCACTGTAGCTTTTCTCACAAATTATCGTGTATTGCTATAGTGTTTTCCCTCTTTTTATGTATTTTTCTAAAATTGTCCTTATCGATTTTATTTTTTTAATATTAAACTGATTGAGAATTACAATTACAAGTAAGCAGGGGCAAGCAGGGGCCCGGGCCCCCCCTAAAATACCCCGCCCCTGTAATATATATATATATATATATATATATATATATATATATATATATATTAGGTAATTAAATGTGGATGAGTTTTTTTATTTTACAAAGATGAGTTTTTACTGTAATTAGGTGTGATTTTTTAATTTGATTTTTTTAAAATTAATTTATGTAGCACTAATATAAATCCTGTAAATATAAAATCATTACTTTACACAATAAATTCTGCAGCTCGTCAAAAACAAAAATATAAATATAAATCATAAATAAAAATTTTCAACGGAAAGATTGAAGCAGAACCATAAATTAATTTATTTTTCATCAAATAAAATAAGGTAACTTAAATTTAAAATCTATTTTTATTTTGTTTTGAGATATTTGTTAATAATTTGATGAGTTTTTTTTTATAATTCTACCATTTTTGCTTCATTTTTTTCCTAGATCTGCTAATTTTACCAATTGTTTTTTGAATTCTTGTTATAGTGCTTTTTTTTAATTAATTAGATATATTTTATTGGTTTGTTTTGATTATACTTTGATTTTTTTAATGTTCTGTTTTTAGCATAATCACCAAAATTATCAATTTTTTCTCACGATATATGTTTTGATTTTAGGTTGAACCATAAACAAAATAAGAAGAATTTGATTTTTTTTCAAAAAAAATAGTGATAACTTGCAGTCTAGTGAACCATCTCCAATATGTAATGTTAAAGTTATGATTGAGCAACTCCAATGCGCCTCAATTTACAAAGAACCTGCGTTGATTAGTGAGAATAGTTCTTTATTATTTTATGCTTTATTTCAAAGTTTATTGAACATAAATAATGCTTCGTTTTAACTAATGTTTCTTATATACTTTGTATGTTTATATTTGAAAGATATAAAGACCAACAACATTAAAGTGATGAATATATTATGAAAATGAAATTAATTTCGTTGCTTTGACTCAATTTATATTTTTTCAAACCTTTTACCATATACAAAGATCATTATATGTTTATAGTAAATTATTTGAATAAAACTAAATTATACAGGTTTTTTTACAACTCATGTACAATAAAGTAAAATAAATATTATATTTTATTATATTAATTATAGCACCCCTAACAAATAATTCTAGCTCCGCCCCTGCAAGTAAGGCTAAATTATGTGGGGTAAGCACTGTAGCTTTCCTCACATAACAATGTGAATTGCTATAGTGTTTCCCTACTTGAGTTTTTTTCCAGTTTTTTTTCTGTGTTTTATTTTTTGTTATGATTTTTTTTAAAATTATCTTTGTCAATTTTTTTTTTTAATATTTATCCATAACTATAACACCATCAAGCATATTTATTTCATAAGCCTGCGGCAGAGCGTAGACATGCCATCTAGTTTTTAGTATAACTGACGGGGCCCAGGTTAGACCCAGGGCATGTCCGGGAATGAATTTCTCTGTTTTTTATCATTATTTTTTAAATTAATTTTTTTTAATGTTTTTTTTATTATTTTGATGTGCTAATGTTAAAAATAATTTTTTTCAAAAACCAAATATTTTAATACTTTTACAAATAAAAAATATTTTAAAAAAATATTTTGAAAAATAATTCAAAATATACTTATAATCGTGCCCAGGTGATTGTTAAAGCCATCTTGACTGTGCCCTGAATCTGTCTCGGGTTTCTAAGACCTAAACCAGGCTTGCATCTCCATGCCATTCCAAGTTAAGTCAAGGGTATCCTGGTGGCCTAACACCCCTCAGAATGATGACCAATGGGAGAGCTCTAAAAAGGCATAGATGACCTAATAAGCTCCATGCATACCACTCTTGGATTAGATTGGGATGATATTAAGTTTGATATGATGATTTTTTTATATAAAATGTTTAAAGTATGTTTGTTTTATAAAAAATAATTTTTTTAAAATAAAATTTTAAACTTTTTAGTACTTTAATCATTACAAAGGTTTGTTAATGAAAAACACTTTATAATCAAGAGAAAAAATTGATTTGATTTTTAATAAAGTATTTTCCTTTTGTTTTAGACTAAAATACTTTCAAGAAATTGCAAAAAATTCAAAAATATTTTGTAATTTATTGATTATATCAAATTTAGTCTTTGATTATGTTGATCTATATATATATATATATATATATATATATATATATATATATATTTTATTTTTAATATTTGTTTTCAATTTACCTCTTTAGAATTTAATTTTTATATCAATTATGATCTTTATTATTTTGATTGTTATTTATTTATATCTTATTATTTTTTTAAAATTTTTTATATACTATTTTTGGTCCCTAATTTTTTACTGTTATTTATTATATTTTAAATAATCTATAAAATTATTTGTTTTTAATTTCATCATCTTTCAACTTTTTTATCTACCAGATTTAGTCTTTATTCTTTTTATTGCTTTTTTTTTAATAAAAATAATTTATAAAATTATAATTTTTTTTTTAATTTCACCTTCCTTCAACTTTTGTATATATCGGATTTTGTCCCCAATCTTTTAATAACCTTGAAAAAAATAGATTATTCATAAATTATTTTCAACTTATTTTTAATTATATAGTTAAACACTATAAAATATTTTTCAATTTATTTATCATAACACCACCAAATATAAAAAATATAATTTACTTTTCATCAATCTACTTTCTATTAAAATACCTTTTCTTATAAAAATAATAAAAAGCCTCGATGAAAACCCCTCAGATAAATCAACCCCAAACAAAACTACCATACCTGTATATAGTATATAGTATATACTATCTACTTGCCACCAACAATACTACAAAAGGCTCTCCACGTGTTCTCCATGGCAAAACTCAGGGGTTGATTATCTCAGACATCCTCCTACTTTTATAATTGTTTTAATATCACCCCCCACATCTAATTTTATTAGTTGGACCCTCCCGCTTGAAATTCACTACTTATAATCAAGCCCCTCTATCGGTCTGTCCAATTTTAGACATTAAATGCTTATGTAGACTGATTTGGTTACTCACCGCTCATCTCTCTCATGTTTCTTTTTATTTATTGAACCATTCTTAATTTCTAGTTATAAAATGAAAATAAAAATTTAAAAACTACACAAGAAAATGGTAAAGAGAAAACAAAAGAAGAAAATCGCAACAACAAAAATAATATATTATAATCAAATAAGAACTTGTCATTCTATAGTCGAGATTGAACAAGAACAAACAGTAATATATTTTCAAATAACCCTGTAAATCAATCAAAAACCTACTTTCAAATAATGAAAGATGAGACCCGCGTATTAATGAATGGTTGAAAAAAATAGTTATTCAGTGAATAAAGGTTTTCCTTAAGAGTTATTTTTTTCTTAAAAATATTGAAGATGTTCTAGCTAAGTTAGGTTCTTACATGACAATGAAATACCACAACTATTGCAGGGGTGCAATTGAACCGTATTTTAAAAAAATCTAAGGTTTTTTTTTAAAAATTAATTTTATAGTTTTTTTAATTGTTTTAATGCACTAATGTCCAAAATAAAATTTAAAAATAAAAAAAATTATTTTAATATATTTTCGAGCAAAACATAATTTAAAAAATAACATTTATTACATTTCTTTCCGAGGATTTCAAAATTACAAGTCCAATCTTTGTGTTCGTTTTTTTCTTTATGAGTTTATCAATAAATAACAAAATTGGACTCAACATCAAATCTCAAATTTTATAGTTACATACACATGAACAAAGAATCGATGACATCGGCAAAAATAATAAAAACAAAAAGAAATGAACATAGTTCAAAGAAAAACAATAAAATAAATAATAAATGTGTAAAGGACTGACATTAGAACCACGTTGGTCTCAAATCCTATATGGCTATATCTATATTAACCTAGTATGACATGATAGTAATTAATCACGTAAAGTTTCAAGTTGCCAGCAGATCAAGCATGCAGGGACTTCACACAAACACAACCACGTATAAATTAATATTAACTAAACTCCACATGGTAATTTTTTTTTTTAGTTTAATGTGGGTGTTCATGTCAGTTTGTGTGTACCTCGACTAATCTCACGGATCCTGAAGTTAACGACCATATAAACCTCCAGTAACCATCATATGAGCAACCACATGGCTCGAACCTGACCACATGATACTTTTTACAAGGAAGGGTTGTAACCGAAAAAATGACAAAGAGATTTTCCACCAGTGACACAAGATTTTATATGAAATTCTAATAAATATTTTTCTCAACTAAAATCTTATAATTATATTTCTTTTACACCACCTTCAGAAGCAAAATTGTTGTTTGAAGAACAAAAATCTGACGCCCACCAAAGAAATTAGAACAGTATCAAGAGGCTATTGGCTTTTATTAATTAATGAAATAATTTTTTATTGACTAGTAAATAAAAAATCGATAGCTTGTAATTAAAAGAAAAAACATTACAATTAACATAATAATAGGAAAGAAAGACGTTCAAAGATGCAGAAGAAGAAAGGCATGGATTTGGAATGAAATAACGAAGTTGACACGGAAAACGTTAAAAATAACAGAACCGAAGTGTAGTTATTGTACAACTGTAGCGCCTAAAATGTACTTTCACTCATAATAATTTCTCAGCTCATCGCGGGCATGCTAGAACCTTCCTCCTCCCTTCTATCACATTTCCAGAGTCAGTTCAACATTTAAATTCACGAAACCCTTTATCAAAGAATTCCTGCTTAGGGTTCGATTCTCTTCGAATCTCTCCAATTTGTCATCATTAACCTCTTTGAAGGTACTCTCTCCCCCTCTCTGGTTTCCAGGGTTTTGTATTTTGATCAGTGCCTTGTTTTTTTTTTTTTTTTGCATGAAGTGCCTTTTTCTTTCTTAAACAGAATTAAGTGCTAATTATGGTAATTATAAATGTGGCGATGGAAATTATGATCGTTGTACACTTCGATCATTCAAAATTCGGTTTTTTTCTTTGAAATTGAATGGCGTTTTACTATTTTTTTCAGGTGTTGTATTGTGTTTGTTTGAAAATGCAAGGAGGCAGGGGTAACAGAGATCCTTTCTTTGGTAATGGTAGCCCTTTTGGTGGTTTTGGGAGCCAGAGAAGTCTGCTCTCTGGTTTTTTCGGTGGAAGGGATCCATTTGATGACCCGTTCTTCACGCGTCCGTTTGGAGGTCTGTTCGAGTCGACTTTCTTTGGTTCCAGTGGAAATCCTTTCGCTAATATGCATCCATCTCCTTTTGACAACATGCATCCATCTCCCTTTGACAACATGCATCCTTCTGGATATATCGAGCAACAAGTTCCAGAGCCGAAGAAATCAAGGGGGCCGATTATTGAAGAGCTAGATTCTGACAACGAGAAAACTGAAGGAGATGAAGAGAAGAAAGAGAATCCTAGAAAACATGGTATGCGGAGCAAGGAGCCGTTTGTTGAGGACCCAGATGATGAAGCTGAAGGTGAGATGTCTTCTTGTATTATGTGTTGTAGTGCGTGGTATCTTATCTATTTTGCTGCTGATAATGTTGTCAGAGTGCGTAAACAAGTATGTTCGTTCTTCTTGTTGCAGTGAGAAAGAGCAAGCACTTGCAGTATAGAAATGATTATAGTAGATTCAATGGCATTGAGTCACAACCCCAAGGACGCAGGTTCACTTTTCAGAGCTCTACTGTCACTCATGGTGGTGCAAATGGAGCTTACTACACTTCTTCCATTACAAGGAGGGCAGGAAGTGATGGAGTGAGTAATTTTATTTTGAGATATGTTTGCAGGTGTTTCTTTAGTTCTGTTATTTATTTGTCCTTGTGGAACACAGGTGACTTTCGAAGAAAGCAAAGAAGCTAACAGTGCTACTGGCCAAGCAACTCACAGAGTGTCTAGAGGACTTCACAATAAGGTATTTGTTTGTTCAATATTATAACTAATGATCGTTTTGATATTCTTACCTTCAACATTTTGCATTTTTGATGTATAGAAACATTTTGGATTGATTTTATAGGGCCATAGCCTTACAAGGAAGCTTAAATCGGATGGTAGGGTGGATACAATGCAGACATTGCACAATCTTAATGAAGGTATGTAGTCATGCTATCTACCCTGTCATGATTCGTATTTAAGCACCCAAAAGGATCAAGTTGAAGCTTGGGATCTGTGTGTTACAAGATGAGCTCTCTGGTTTTGAAGAAGCTTGGAAGGGAAATGCTGGAAAGCATTTGCCTGGATGGACTGGAAGTTTCACTGGCATTGATAACATGGGTAGGTTGCTTTGGCTGCTTTGAAATGCTCGCCTTTTCTTGCATGATAAGATGTCTTTCGTCTTAAGATGCCCCCCCACCCCTTCAATTTTAGCAAGCTACTTATTTGCTGTAATCAGGATGTGCAATTGAAGGTTGACAGACATGCGAACATTTTTCGCTGTATATTGTCTTTTGTGATTCATGTGAGTGGCTCCTGAATAGATGCAGCTCTATAAAAATTGAGTGCCAACTGTGCACATAATCCACATGGGCGTGGTCTTTGATAGACCGGGCATACAAAACTGCCCTCTAGAACAGGAGGGCGGCTTCATTTTAGTTATGTTCCAAGAAGAAATTTGTGCTTGTGTATGCTAATATAGTTCATCTGTATCAGGGTGAGGGAGAGAAGTTCACACTTTACCTCGGTAGTGTAAAGGTATACAAGATCCTTGTCAAATTTCAGCTAGTTCTTAATTTACTGGCTGATAAATCATCCCAATCCACGAGCTTAGAATTATGTGTAGGGTAGTTGATGTGGTTGAAACTGCTGGGGATATAATCTTGTATATTTAGGTATGCATTTGTACTTGAACTTTGCTTTTATCTTTGTAGATAGTCCGTGTTTGTTCATATGTCTGTTTTCAGATGTTGAAATGCACATAAAAAAGGCGTCCCACCAATTAAATAAGATGTGCATGTGCTAGATGAATTTGTGAATGTAGCCAACCGAGTGTTAATTTGGACTGAGCGGGGATGACAACATTAACATCTGTGGTGACTTCTAACATACATTTGCTGTCATTGCAACAGAGCAGCAAATCTTTTGTAGTTGCAGTGGTTTGGATGTTGTTATATCATTTTCTTGAGGTTTACCTTGCTGATTCGCTGTATAATTTTGAGATATAGGGACTAGCAGCAGTGGACAGAATGCACAGGCAAGAAGAGGAGGTTGGGCTCTTCCTTCCACAGAAGGATCACAGCACTCTGAGAGAATGGTGCCAGACACCACGGTTGGGGCAGGATCATCACGCATACAGAAGTCAGGAAGGAGGAAAGGTTCATCAGACGTCAAAGACATGAACGGTTATCCTCGATGGAAACCTAACAATTAAGAATCGAGGAGACACATCAAATTTGCTTAGTGCATTTCCCACTTTTCCTTGCTCGTCCACCTGTAGTAGAACGGGCGATAGGAAGTGGTTGTACCTATTCATTAATCAGTTATATGCATCAGCCGCAGCAGATTAAGATGGTGATTAAAGTTCATCTTACATGATTGCCATCGGTGATTTCTCTATCCATGCATTATTGTATTGAGATATTGACCTTTCTTCCATATCGTATTTTACCTTAGCTTTTGATATGTTAATGATAATATCTCAAAACACTTTTGAGATGATTTCATTCCTAAAGAATTCTTCTCAAACTCGTTGATGAGCAGCTTTTGTTTTTATCTACCACCTTTGTGTTCTGACTTCTGAGATGGGATTGCTCCTGGCGGAGTCTCAAAGCTAAATTCATTTTAAGGAGTGAATTGCAAATCTGAATTTTACAAATAAATAAATAAATAATGAACGAAAATATGGCTCCCAGAAAAAAAATGGTCAATGTTGCCACGTTGAGGAGGCCTGTGGTCAATCTGGGCCGCATAGCTGGTGAGAAGGCCACGAGCCACTAGATCTAAAATTCAAACACGGCCACAAATCTCACATGTAACAGGTTTCACTCGCTTAAAAAACCAAACCAACAAAAATGGCAGTTATCAGAACCTCAACCAACATGATCCTCAAACAAGTTTTCCTCGATAATCTGCTAATACCGCCAGTGCCCTCCTTTTCTGTTAGTAGAACATTAGGCAACTTGCGCTGGGCTAACCTTAAAGTACCAAATCGGGAAATCAGCTTCAGCCGGATTAAATGTGCGGGTTCCGATGACAAGAAGGTATCCTCTCGGCTGTCTCAGGTTCAACAGTTACTGCAAGAGGCTGAGGAGCGTGCCAGCGCCGCTGGAAACGAGCCGCCTCCAAAAATTACACTTGGTATTTTCAATCATTCGCTTTGTTTAGAAATCACACAAAGGATTAATCACTTTTTTTAAAAAAATCTTTTTTAGTTTACGTTAATTTTTTTTTCTTTCTAATCTGCGGTTTGCTTTTTAACTGTAATAGACGGAAATAATGAAGACATTGAAGAAATGAAAAGCAAATAGATGGTATCTAGCTCAATTTACTTGCTCTAATTCATCTATCTGGTTAAGGGTTTTTTTCCCGCTTCATTAGTCGTAATTAACCCAGTAGAGCTTGAGATGAGCTTAATTCAACAATCTTAATCTTAATTATTGGTGAAAATAAGTGAATCAAAATCTATCATTTACAATGGCTAAATGATTATATAAGTTTAGTAGGGGGGTTTTCTTTTTGCTGTTTTGACTTAATGGGCTCTGTAAAACTCTGGTGATGGCCAGTGCTTTAATTGAAGCACTGTGATAACTGGTTATTGTGGCATACTAATCATTGATCCTACTTTTGGCCTTGCTGAATAAAAGCCATGCAGAAATGTCATTGGAGCTCGTTGTAGCAAGGTTTCATTGCCTGGCTAAAATTTTTGTTGGTGAAAAAATTGTATCTACAAGGAATTTGTTGCCTGGTTAGTACTAATTAGCTAGACTATTGATAATTCATTAAATCTTGGATGAGAATCTACAATGAGAATCTACCCTTCTTGGATTCAATATTAGCTTGATGCTATTCTGTTGCTTTTTGTAAGTGTATTAGAGTATGTCAAAGAATTATCTCAACTTAAAAACTTAAGCTGTTAGGTGAAATCTCAAGATATAATTTATATTATTTTTTAACACATTACCTCAAGTAAAAGCTCTTTGGACTTGAAACTTGCATGAGCCAACCATTATCTTGTGTTTAATTTTATCAAGTAAAATGAGGGTGGTGATATTTGAACTTAAACTGTTAGGTGATGTCTTAAGATATCGAGACCGAGGGCGTGGTAACTGTTTACAATGTCTGTCTCTTCCAACTCCAACCCATACCCATCATAATTTCCAACCCTTACAACTATGCCTCACATGGTCACAATCAAGCTCCATTGTGACAATTATCTCCTTTGAAAAGTCCATATGGTTCCATACTTCAAGGGTCAAAGTGTCTTCGACTGCATTGATGGTTCTCTTCCAAAACTGTCCTCAATCTTCAAAAGTTCACCCTCCAATATAGATATCTCACCCTCACCAAATATTGCCTATCTTCAATGGATACAACAAGATAATCTCATTCTGAGCACTCTCATGGCCTCTTACTAAAAGTGTTCTTACTCAAGTCATGTCTCGAGATGTGTGACTATCCCTTGAACAAAGTTTCTCCTTCCAATCAAAGGCTCACATTGTTCATATTTGAACTTAACTAGCCACTACCACCAGAGATGCTTCTTCTACCATTGATTATTTTCTTTATATCAAGAAGCTCGTGGATGAACTTGCAATTGTTGGTCAACACCTCTCCAAGGATGTCATAATCTCATACATCCTTGTTGGTTTAGAAACGGATTATGAGTCGCTAATTTACACTCTTATTGCACGGTCAAATACTCTTAAACTTGAAGATGTTTATTCTTTTTCACTTACAAGTGAGTCTCAACTTAACTATCACAAACAAGCCACACCAATTATAAATGTTAATGCCAATATTGCAACCAAACAATCTTCACAAACTTATGGACAAGGCTATAATGGAGGATATCCAGGTCAGGGGCGTGATAACTATGGTGGTAATAATACCTACTCTAGCCTTGGATAGTTTAACCGCCCCTCGCTTGTCTATCAATTGGATAGTATCCGCCCCTCCCTTGTCTATCAAGGCTATAGGGACAGTTTCTGTTTTTTACCAGCAACTGAAAAATGAAAACATAGAGTGTGAGGGTCTGAAAAACCTGGACATTTTTACCAGCAATTGTTAAATATTGTTGTTTTCTTACTTTGTTTATGGTTGTCAGCTGTTTTTGGCAATTTATGCTGAAAAGTGAAAATCATTACCTTGTCTGTTCTATGATTAAGATACTGCTTGCCCCAATCTTTATGATAAATTCCTGTTCATTGTGTTATGAGTAAATTTTTAGCTCAACTTATATGTACATGCAGACCATGTTACTGTGAGTTTTGCAAGAAGTGGTGGGCCTGGCGGTCAGAACGTAAACAAAGGTCTGTTCTCTTCCCCTCTGATGTCTTATGATCCCTAATCCTGGGTGTCCTGTGATCCCTAATCCTGGGTTTCATAACTGTATTTACAGTTAACACCAAGGTGGACATGCGCTTCAATGTTAAAAACGCATATTGGCTAAGTGAAAGGATCAGAGAGAGGATCATGCAAATGGTAATGTCATCAACGTGTCTAGTTTCACTTTTGTGGTCAGGCAGGAGCAAGATAGTCAGCTAGATATAAGGATCGGTAGGGGTACATGAGACCACCTTAGCACACCCCCCTCTCCCGTTGGAGAACTTGAAATTAAATAAATTAGATAAATCCATTCTTTTGGAAACTCAGCTGTGCCTTCTATTAATTCATCTAAATCATCAATGCTTTGTGGTTTTGGTCATGCAGTCTTTCTTCAATATTTGTTCTGTTTATGAACAGGAAAAGAATCGCATTAACAAGGATGGCGAGATTGTGATTTCTTCGACAAAGACTAGAACACAGAAGTTAGTTTCTGCTCCTTGTTTTTTTCTGTTATCCCTTTTTCCTATTTGCCGCTATATAATTGGTTTGATTCTGCTACTTTTCCTCAGGGGCAACATTGATGATGCTTTGGCAAAGCTACAGGTATCAAAGATTCTGTGATAGTTTGCTGCTTTTAAATGCAAAACAATCATGCATTGCTTTCTATTATAAACACTATTCATGAGATAGCAGACCTATTAGTGTCTGACACATAAATGAAATGAGCTTGCAGTATGTTTCAACAATTCTGAACTCGTGCAGTTGATCTAAGCTATATCACCATGTAACATGCTGTTAAATATTTCCTTTCTTGATATTTCCATCACATTTTCTACCACTGTATTTATTAGTTGTTCCTGGTTTGATGAGCTAACAGGCAATCATTGATTTGGCTTCTTATGTTCCACCACCTCCTTCTGAAGAGCAAAAGAAGAAAATTGCCAAGCTGTAAGTGCTCTGACCATCTGTATTTTCCAATTGCATCTACTCTTTTGCTCTGCTACCTTCTTACCTTATTTATTTTAAAACCCTTGGTAGTTTCTGAGAAACATCTGGATTTCTCTATGCAACGTTCCTTGTTGTCTGATTTGAGTCAGCGTGATTAGATTGTGAAAGCATCAGGATTGACTTTTATTAAAATCTCCATGTTTCAATAGGGCCGCTATCGGAGAACAGAAGCGACTGAAAAGTAAGAAAGCCCTTTCAGACAAGAAGGCTTTTAGAAGAAGTCGGGACAGTTGGGACTAATTTGTTTATTTGTAATCTATCAATCTTGGAGCAATTTTAAGTCGACGCCCTGTCACTTACTATTGTTTAGAGTTTAGGATTGTCAATGCGGTTACATGTTTATTTTGCTCCTTGTACATGTTCCATGAAGGAATATAGGTGAAGCATCGATAAATCTGTGTCGTGATGAAAATAACTATGCCAGAAGGCATCAGTTGCTTTGATGACTGGCCATTCTAGGCTATTGAATAGATACAGTATACACACTAAAACTTTTTACAGCTTTAGATTTTGAAACTTGTGGAGTGGTTTAACTGGTATGTCTTCCTGTTCATATTGCATTCGCTATTCGATATTTTACAAGTTGCATAGTCATTAGCACGCTTACTTCCTGGGAAGAAAAAAGCTAAGAAATTTATTCCCCACCCTTTGTAGTTCATTCTCTCAGATGCTGGTGCGCACGTGTCTGTTTGACATCAAAATTCTTGCGATTCAAAACGACAGTTTTATCGGGTAACAGTATGGAAGTTCCTGTGTAATTTCATCGGAAAATCCCTGCACTATTTAGCGGTGGGGTTACAGAGGAAGGAAGAGGGTGAAAAGAAACAACGAGGCAATATTAAAAAGGAATCAAGAGTAATTAATTTCTCTCTGCTTTTTTTTTCTTCGAAGTTTTATCTGTACGAGTAATTGTTTGCTAAAGAAATGGAAAAGAGGAAAAAAAAGGGAAATTTCTATGCACAAAACTGAAGAGCATCAAGATCATTTCCATGGGCGATCGATCACTTTCGGATAACGTACTCCTCTCCTGATTGTCTATCAACATGCTTGATCCATCGGCTTTCATCCTTGCCTGAATTACTAGAACTGCCCCCGCTGGTTGCTACGTGTGCAATATCCAATCCCTTCCCTACTGGAAGAAATACAGAACGCACAAGTCGTCGCGATCCATCATCAACGACATTTCTCCATTTAAAACTCGATCCGTTCCTTGAACTAGCATTCTTGCACACCAAAACTGCTCCCCTGCTGCTCAGCCTTGTCAGCCTCAATACTCTTGCATAATCCCTTTGCCGTGAATCCACCACCAAGAAGTCGATGCCCGACAGCCCCTCCACCACTTCTTCTGCTTCCCCGACAATAATTTCTGGTGACATCCCAGCCTCTGCCATGGCTTCCTCATATTCTGATCTTGATAGCTCATCAGGCACAACACAAACGTGTCTTCCATCTGTGTGGCGGCTGGCTATGGCTAGACCAATACTTGTGGCAAGAATTCCACCTTGTGACCATGTTTCAACTATTAGTTTGGCGTTCCATCCTGCAGCCATGGCTGAAATAAGCTCAGCCACACTGGATTCTTGGAAAACCTCACACTGCAAACAGATTAAAACCCATGAATATGAATTGCAATTAATTGTGTAAAATAATCAAGAGAGTTTCTTTGCTTACAGATTTGACAGTATCGATGTAGGCCTTTAATGCTGTTTCAGGGGACCAGACTAGCTTCATTTCGTATTCTCTGTTCAAGTTGTGTTTCGCTTTGTAGTTGACCTTGTAGAAGAATTTGATGTATGGTTTGGCCTTTCATGCCTTTTTATTTGAGACAGAACGTGTCCTAAGAAGGAGTTTTCATTGGACCGTTGACATTAAACCGCGCAAATCCAACGTGTGGTGGATTAGGATTAGCATTAGCATTAGCATTAGCATCAGCATCAGCATTAGAATATTACTAAAGTAAATTAACCTTGGTATTGGGATCTTTCGAAAGGTCAGTTGCTCAGAGGACCATCTTTTTATTCAGAAATTACTAGTTATTAACAGATGACATTATTTTTTCCTTTCTTTCTCTCGAGTATTAACATTAACAAAACAACGCG
>Ga0307517_10009461_pt1 | contig 13810 bp, 5 predicted proteins | sample 23_EM_MG_FD_194515 | JGI IMG/M metagenome (GOLD analysis project Ga0307517, IMG submission 194515) | Populus trichocarpa ectomycorrhiza microbial communities from riparian zone in the Pacific Northwest, United States - 23_EM | ecosystem: Host-associated > Plants > Roots > Unclassified | place...
TATTATTAGCTAGCTAACGCATGTATGATTCCATTTGTTTTTAGGAGAGCTCACCTATTCCAGAAGTTCATTGAGTTACAATCAGCTCATTTCTTGAACATATGTCCTGCAATAAAAACACACGCACGCACTCTCCTCTAATAGCTCTACTTGGTATACGAAGACATACAATTCCTAGGTATTTTATGTACATAAATGTTATAAAATCCCCTTTTATGAAGAAATTTCTATGATTTTCGAAGCATTCGATTACTTTTTTCTCTTCTTGTAAAACCACCTAATACTTGAAGCAAGCAATACAACTCTATTTAAGGGATCCATTATTAACTTCTTATGACATCAATAGTCTTACATTAATTGGTTAGGATTCAAGAGACTGAGCCTGCTAGTATCTCATAAAGACTAGTTTCAACCTTTCTCACCAAGAGGTACTATTAATTAAGGTTAAGAGCCCTTCATCTTTGAACAGATGAGACAATAATTAGGCCTCTTTATAGGCGCCAACCATGTTGCAGATTGGTAAGAACATGGTGATGTTCAATATAGCTATTGCAAAACTCTCACTTTACAGTCTAACCAATTAACACTCACTTTACACTGGTAGTCGAATTGTATATAGAGCAAAGTATGCAAACTAGCAGTATTTTACCATCAATTGAAAAAAATAATGACTAAAATCAGCTGCATAAGATCAATAATATTTTCTCCTTTTTTTTCATCCATTTCAGATGGTCTACAATTGCAGCAAAGTTGCCTGGAAGAACCGATAATGATATCAAAAATTTCTGGAACACCCACGTGAGGAACCGCTTCAACAACAATATTAGTAATACTACAGTGCAAGCACCTAAACTTCAAGAAATACAGACATCCGAAGAAGAATTCAAGCAAAGGAAATCATCTGCCATTGATGTTTCACTTCCCACTGCTCCAAAAATATTGAATTCAGAAGAGTACTCCTCCAAGGGGACGCTCCCCATGTTACCAATTCTGTGTTCTGATAATTTCTCATCTTCCAGTTCCAGTCCTGTGAATGACATCAATGAAAACATGCGCATGGAGGAGAATGATGGATCATTTGAATCATTTGCAGAACTAAGTTTGTTGGATCAGCCACTTTCTATGGAAGCTCAAAAGTGCAACGCGGAGGATTATGGAGAAGCATATACAGATGAAATGTGGGTACAAGAATTGTTGAACTATCCAAATGCTTCCCACAATTTTGATGTTGGCCAAGAGTTTTGGATGAATTGCTTGATGCAAGCACAACTGCATGGAAATTAAGTAGAACGTGTGTTTATGCCACTTTTAAAGTGGTCTACTAGTTAATTAATATTAATAAACTACAAGAGTTAAATCTCTTAATGTGCACAGGCACTGTTTAATGAACGATGCTATTTTTTATCTTTTTCATGTAATGATTGTAATATTTTATATGTTGGATTTTTCTTTTTCCTTGAAAATCAATGTATTTAGTAAATTTTCATGTTTGAATTAGAGGCTAATTTCACGAAATATGATTTAAATGTGTAGTACAAAAAAACTAAAAGTATAAGGACTAAAGTCAAAAAAAAAATAACAGGTCTTTTGTATATTTGTGCAAAGAAGTTCATTTTCATCCAAAAATTCTCCATTAACTTATTTTTTTATTCTTTTAGTTTTAGGATTTTATATTTCGGCCATCTACTTCATTTATTTTATGTTTTAGTCTTTAAGTGGAAAATATATAGAAAGTTGTCGAAAAATAAAGACGAGAGAGAAAGTGGTCGTGTGATTATATTTCAAAACTAAAAAAATCGATCTTGGTGTCATTGAATTTCTTTTGATGAGGAAAATATCATTGAGGTGTTTTTAAACTTTCATCTCACTATAAAAAATAGATCAGGCTCAAAAAATAATTTTTAATTCAATTTAATTTTGAACTTTTTGACCTATCTAAGAGTGTTTTGAGGTAAAAAAAAAAAAAAGTTTAATTAAATGTTTAGGGTGTTTCTTAGGCGTTGAAATGGGTTTTTGGATCCCAAAATTTAGACTTCAACTTTTTTTACATCAAATATAGATGGTTAAAATCTTTATTAGTAGACGATGCATCATATATTTACTTTTTTGAAAAATAATATGGTGGATAGCATGTCGCCCACTCTATTAAACAAAAAAAAAACCAACAAGACTAGGTGTATGTGTTTGGTCTTGCATTTCAATGATCACGTGGACTTATTTTTTATATAAGCCCTGCACGCTAGTCCAACCATCCAAGCCTATATGCCTAGCTTTTTTTATACAATTATTTTTTTAATTTGAGTTAAAATTCATTATAAATAAAATAATTAAAATTAAAACTCAACCATGTTGAATCTACTCGGCGTGATCTATTTGACTAAGCTAGCACAAACGCAACCCACTCATCCCTTTTAAAACCCATGGCTCCCAAAAGATTTTTTGGTTTAATGTTATTTTAATATTTACCTAACTTGATCAGTCTCAACAATGAAACGATGAATTGGTCTCAGTGTAAAATTTGTGTGTTAATATTGTTTTGGATTGTTATTTTGTGGACGTTGTTTTTCTTTTGTTTTTTGAATTGTTTGGTTTTGGTGAAATTATATTATGTGTTGAAGCTCTTATGTTTTCTTGTCTGTGAATGTTTGTTTGATATTTCCTTCTTGTCATGAGTTTGTGTTACTAAACGTAAAAAATGATTTTTTTTTAATTCATTGTTTTTATTTGTTTTAAGGATGGTGGCTAGAAAGGAAAACTAAATTATTTGTTTTACGATGCTTGTGTACTATATTATTTGTTTTGGAGAAATTTAAGTTCAAATGTCTACGTTAACTGTTTCTCGGCTTCTTCAAATCTACGATCAGTTACAAGTACATGTTAAGGTTGTTGTCCAAGCATCATGGAGCATCTGTACCATGTTGCAGGGACTTCTAGTTGTTACGATTGACCGTCATCGGCCCCTTCTTTCTTCCATAAAGAAAAGTCTATGAATATCCAAAAATATTGTTTTGAAAAGAGGTAGACCTTCTTTAAACAAAAATTATTGAAGATTTTACATATAAAATTGAGAATTTCTTAGCCTCTCTCTTTTTCAATTCTTGAAACCTCAGTTGAGTTTATATATATATATATTGCAAATGGGGGGAACAAAGAAATTAATGTCCAATGTACAGTACCTAATGTGACGTCCTTGTGGATCACCAAATATATAATTTATTACAATAATCTATAAGAGTTGGTAAATTAATTACAAGAAATGCAAGTAGTATTGATCATCCTCAAGAGATTAGGATCTTTGAACTCAATCATACCTCTCCTGAACCATGGGTTTGTTTTTCTCGAAATCATAAAATTCATTAAAAAATCGTAAGAAATCGAGGACAGAATTTTCGGTGGTATTTTTGTCATCAAATTGGTGCATGGAGGTTGATTAATTTCTTATTTTTTTATGGTAGTTCTTCAAGAAGAACACAAACTCAACTCATATGCTATTAAATGAAAAAAAAAAAACACAAAAGAAAAAAAGATTGGATTGCTATGAAGAATTGGTTTAAATGAAAAAACGATGATTTAGATGTTGTCATATGAAACACTAATGTCTTATGAAGAATTGCTATTTGTTTGGCTTCAAGTATACTAATTATTTTATTAAAAAAAATAAGGTCAAAAAAAGGCACCCCTCTCTCATCGTGTTCTTGACCTAGAGGAAATGTTTTCTGCGTATTTACATTTGAGGGAATTTATTATTATTAATATATTTGAATCAACGCGTAAGATCCAATATTTGATATTCTTTCGCAAGTCAAGAAAAGGAGTTCACACCTTTTGTCGACGGCTTGGATTTCTACCTACGCTGGGTTGCAATTCGTTGGCACGACTTTACAATCTTGGAATGCGAGTAACATTGTGTTCTCCCATTTCTAACCTTTAATACTCTTATTTCGCTCTAGTTAATTCCTAAAGTTTTAATATACAAAATGACTTGAGCCCTTGACTCCCTTTCTCAAACATTTCTAAGATTAATTTCTGAAGTTTTCGTATACAAAATGACTTGAGCCCTTGACTCGCTTTCTCACACATCTCTAAGCTTGATTCAGTCCATTTTCGCCTCCTAGCACTTGCTATGTTTGGGAACGCGGTGAAAACCGCGTTTCTAAAATATTTAAATTTTTTATTTTGTTAAAATTTAATATATTTTATATATTTTAAATTGTTTTGATGTGCTGATATCAAAAATAATTTTTAAAAAATAAAATAAAAATTATTAACATACATTTCGACACGAAAAATTATTTAAAAAGCAACCGCAACCACAATATCAAATAAACTCTTACTTGTGGCATTAGTCTGGCATATAAGAAAGGGTGTTAATCTAGGATGAACTCTAAATGCATGTACTTGTATGTGTCTTGACGAAATGATTGGAAATTCTGAGCTTTGAAACACGTTTTCCCACTAGAAAGTATGGTATAGTATATGGAAATGACTCCTGCTTAATTTGACGTAGAACTTGTAGTCTAGATATAAGTTCTCAAGCAGCATAAGAACATGAAAAAAAATCCAAATAACTATATCAGAATGTGCCTGTGAAATAGCGGCATGAAGTCTTGACAATATCTGAAATCAATACTAGCTTATATTGATATATATATTAAATTAAAAACAAGTAATAACAATCGGTTCAATTCCAAATATTTCAGAGTAGAAGCAAAATAAAATGATGGAAACACTGATGATGACTAACGCAGTGAAATCAATGCCATACAGTTGGTGTGAATTAGACTTTGGAGAGAAAATAATATAAAAAAAACTTAGAACTTTGAATTCAAACATTGAATTCTACAAGCTCAATTTTATAAAAAAAAAATTGATTGGTTGTAACCAAATGAGAGATCTCCAAATTAGATCTTAATTAAAGGTGCTATACCGACTAATTTTGTTATTATTTTTTATTTTTTATTTTCTAACTTGTTTGTGTGTTTTATTGTTTTTATTTTTTTATTTCCTAATTTGTTAATATTTATGTCAATTTTAAGATTTATTTAACGTAAATATTTTAGTAAGACAAATTACTCAAATATAAAATATTCATCATTGAACTTTAAAATTATATATATGTTATTTGTGCCTACTGTTCTTTTTCCTTTTATTTGTGCCTACTATTTTTTATTTTTTATTTTTTATTTTTTTCCTGTCTGCGTCCATTAATTGAAAGGTTGTTTTCACCTAACTTGTCAACCACAACATATGTAGCCCAATATCCTTGAAAATGATAGGTTCTGTTCTTGTAAACAAAGCATCACAATATCCTTGAATTAAATATCCAAACCATTAAAAACATTAAAAAAAAATCAGCATTACCCTATAACCTCGACTTCTATCTATCAAAATAGTGTGATTGTAGAATCCTTAACATTGAGTTTTTGAACGCGAGTTGGGTCAGAAGACTCATGATCGAGAGCAAGTTGATGTTTGGAAAAACATGAGTTTATTTGTTTTAATAAAAAAGAAAAATAAAACAAAGCATTTTTGTATCATATGTGCCTGAGTTAAATTGGTTAGATTTTACAAACCAGCAATACTAAATTGAAAATCTTATATCATTGTAAAATCTTTGGTAAATTATTTTTAATATATTAAAAGACTTTCACCCTTGACCCCTTTGCAAAACTTAGTTTTATTTTTTTATTTATTTCATAACTTTTTTTTGCTATATCCTTTCTGTTGAACATGTCAATCAAATAGATTAATCAAATTGATTAATTTATTTATAAGGTCACAATCAAGAACTATGCTTGAACATTGTATCAGGGAGAGTTGTTGGAGCGACCCCTTTTTATCTGTCGAATAATAATTTAAAAATTTAAGTTATTAGGTAAGTTTATAAAATATAATTTATATAATTTTTTAATATTTTTTTAAGTAAAAGTTCTCGGGTCTTAGCCTCAAATATAATTTATATAATTCTCTAACACACCATCTCAAATGAAAGCCTTTTGAGCATGAAACTTGCACAAATTCACATTATCTTGTACTATTAATTAAATTTTAATTAGAAAAGAGAATTAGAATTGTGAGATTTGAACTCATGATTGTTTGGTTATCAAGACTTTGATACGATGTTAAAAAACCAACTCATCCAAAAGTTTATGTTGTTAAATGAGGTCTCAAGATATAATTTATATTTGAGCTTCAAACTTGTATAGGTGCACACTACTTTGTGCTTACTTTTTTTTTTTAATTAGAATAGAAATGATGAAATTTGAACTCATGACCACTTATTCAACAAATCTTTAATATCATGTCAAATAATTATCTCATTTAAAAATTTAAACTGTTAGATAAGGTCCCAAAATATAATTTATATAATTTTCTAATAGTTATATATGTTATGTCAAATAATCATTTTATTTAAAAATTTAAACTATAGTTAAGGTTCCAAATTATATAATTTTTTAATATATGTATATATATGGGAAACTTTGGACCTTAGAAACTCGTTTTTCCATTTCAACATTTTTTAAGATACTGTACGGAAATTACTCATACTGCTGTCTGGTGTTTTAAGGTAAAGGACGTGAAGTCTAGAAATAGATTCTCACGGCCGGAGACGATGAGAAGTATTTCACAGAAGTATCAGAATTTTTGTTTGAAGAGAGGGACATGGAGTGCTGATGAAGACCAAATGTTGAGAGCTTATATTAAGAGATATGGCATATGGAATTGGAATGAGATGCCGAAAGCTGCTGGTAACTGTTAATGATTAGTACTTGATTTCAAAATGTTACATATAGAGGCAAAACGCAGTGAAATTTTCTTCTTATTCTTCTTCTTCTTCGTATTTGCCTCCATTTGTAGGTTTGTCAAGGTCAGGGAAGAGTTGCAGGCTTCGTTGGATGAACTATTTAAGGCCGGGTATTAAGCGTGGAAATTTGAGCAAGGAAGAAGTGCAAACCATAATCAAGCTGCATGAAATGTTAGGAAACAGGTAAATTTATAGATATTTTTAGCCGAGGCATGTAGGCATGTAAGTTTCCTTTTCTTTTTATGGAGCTCACCTTTTCCACAAGTTCATTGAGTACTCACAGCTCATTTCTGATCTCTCCTCTAATATGATGACATACAATTCTTAGGCATTTCATGTCCATAAAAGTTATAAAATCCCATTTTATCATGAATATTCTCATATTGGTTAGGAGTCGAGAAACCAAGACTGCTAGTATCTCATAAGAACTAGTTTCAACCTCTCTCTCTCCAAGAGATACAATTAATTAAGGATAAGAGCCTTTCATCTATGAACAGATGAAACAATAATTAGGCCTCTTGATAGGCGCCAACCATGTTGCAGATTGGTAAGCACATGGTGATGCTCAGTACAGCTATTTCAAAACTCTCACTTTACAGCTTAACAATCACTTTATGGTAGTAGTCAATTGGTATATAGAAACTGTACGCATAGTAGTATTTTATCATCAATTCAAAAGAATAATTACATGGCCCGGCTGCATAAGATCAATAATATTTTCTTCGTCTTTTTTCATCTATTTCAGATGGTCTACAATTGCAGCAAAGTTGCCTGGAAGAACGGATAATGAGATAAAAAATTTCTGGAACACCTACTTGAGGAACCGCTTCAACAACAATATTAGTAATACTGCAGTGCAAGCACCTAAACTGCAAGGAACCAGTCCTGTGAATGACATCAATGAAAACCAGCACATGGAGGAGAATGTTGGATCACTTGAATCCTTTGGAGAGCCAAGTTTCTGGGATCAGCCATTTTCAATGGAAGCTCAAATGTGCAAGGTGGAGGATTATGGTGAAACATACACAGATGAGATGTGGGTCCAAGAATTGTTGTCCTATCCAAATGCCTCCCACAATTTTGAATGCAAGCAAAGGAACTCATCTGACATTGATGTTTCACTTCCCACAAGTCCAAATATATTGAATTCAGATGAGTACTCCTCCAACGGTACACTCCCGATGTCACCAATTATATCTACAGATAATTTCTCATCATCAAGTTCCAATCCTGTGAATGACTTCAATGAAAACCAGCACATGGTGGAGATTGGATCACTTGAATCGTTTGGAGAACTAAGTTTGTGGGATCATCCGTTTTCAATGGAAGCTCAACTGTGCAAGGTGGAGGATTATGGAGAAACATACACAGATCAGATGTGGGTCCAAGAATTGCTGTACTACTAAAATACTTACCAAAATTTTGCTGCTGGCCAAGAGTATTGGATGCATTGTTTGAATCAAGCACATGGAAACTAAGCATAGCGTATGTTTTTGCTACTTTCAAAGTGGCCTACTGGAAAGTCTTAATTTCTCGATGCATATACATAATAGAAAATGTTTGAAAGACAGCGCGCTGTTAGCTACCGTTTAGCTATGGTGCCTAACTGCGCCTTATGCTGTGATACCTGTAGGCTCTTCAGTTTTTAGATTCCGATTGGGTGTCTATAATTTGAGATAACATATGGTTTTTTTTTGTTGGCGTATTTCGATGGTGTGGGATTTAGTTGAAATGTCGTTCTGCTCTTTTCTCTTCTTTTATGCTACTGTTGGTTATCTATATGATGTTTCTGTTCTCAGTTTTTTTAGTATTCAAGTAAGCTGCTAGGTTTTTGATGGTTCATGTTCGACCCTGTAAGTGTTTAAGAACGCGTTGAAATTATGTTTTTTAAAAATTTAATTTTTTTAAAATATTTTTAGATTGTTTTGATATATATACTAATGTAAAAAGTTAATGCAATTCGAAATACAAATCAAAGTTAATACCGCACACCTAAACACTCCTAGATTTTATCCTAAGATGTTCGTGGCCATGTCCTCGGTGCCACTGCATCGGTATTCTTGATTGATGTTAGGACTGGATTCTATATATCTTTGTCAGCTATGTTGTATTTGTTCTTCTTTCAATGTGCTCCATGCTAAAATTATGGCTCTCGTGATGTTCAGACGAAAGGTTTATGATGCTAAGTCTTTTCTTTCATAGCCAGGTATTAAGCAAGCTTATCATATTTAGATTGATTTGTGAAAATTTTATATTTCATAATGTGTTTATGAAATCGAAATCAACATTTATGCGAGCGATGGGATGGCGGGGAAGATGGTCTCCGATAACATTAATTTACGTACACAGATATGTTGTAATTGGTTTATGGATTTAATTTAACTTCAAATTTTTTATACATTGGTATACATAGTAAATTGTGTTAATTTGTTGCTGGACAAAATTCTATAAATATGTGCAGCATATTTTAATTATTACTTTTTTTATCGGATTGATTAATTATTACCACTATAATATCTTAAACATTCATACTGTCTTTTCCATTACTCCTTTCTTTATGAATCCCCATTCCTATTTATGTAGAATATTGAATTTAATGGAGTATTTTTCCATATTAATTCAGTATGCAGTAGCGAAGCCAGAATTTTTTAAATGAGGGGAAAAATTATTAATAAATATTTGATATTATATATTATACAGACATGTATTATATAAAGAAATTAATTTGAAATATATGTACCAACTCAAGTCAAGCAAAATTAATTTAATAATTTTTAAAATAAAACAACTTACATTATAATTGTTCTCTTTAAGATTTTATATTTTAAAACTGCTTTATAATGAGTTTATTTTTAATTTCATTAAAAATATCTTTCTTAATATATATAACAAACTTTTATTTATCTATTTCTAAATCTTCCAAAGATTACGAAAGTTCTTGGCAACAATTCTATGCCGACATATGATACATAACATTTAAAATCATAGCTTAAAAGAATTGTCACAATTTGATGTTGTTCTTGCTGACTTATTGTTTTGTACAAGTAGATTAAACATAAATATTAAATATTTTCTTTTTAATTTATATATTATGTCCCTAATTTTTTAAACTGTCATGTACTTCACTTTTAATCACTAGTAAAGTCATCACCATCATCTTTCATATAAAATTCATAGCAAAATGCTTATCAATTCATCAAAATTCATTTCACTTCATATTCATTAGCATATAATATTACTCATACATATATTAATTCAACAAACCCATAAATTATTATAAACTCTAATATTTTTAATAACTAATTAATATAAAAAAAAGAAGCTAATAATTAGTAGCTAACAAAGAAAATTAATCATGTAAAGTTATTATATTAATATTTTAATATAAAAATATTTTAAAAAAAATTAAAGAGACAATTGCCTCCTTTTACACCTATTTGGCTCCGCCACTGTCAGTATGTGTGACCATCTTATTTCAATTTCAATAACCCTTTTCTCCTCTTTCTTTTCCCCTCCTCTTTTTTTTTTCTTCCTCTTCCTTCTCCCTTCTTCCAATGCCACCAAAAACTTAGCCTCTTGATCTGTCTCTCCACCGTAGAAAATCCTCTTTCTCCCATGAAATACATGTACGAATAGTAAACACATTTGTAGTACATGCATGTTTTAATAGGTTACATGATTAGAAAATATTTTTTCAATTATGTTAATTTGAAAAATAATTTTGGTTATTGCGCTAATGTGAGAAAAACTCATTTAATCACAGTTAAAAAAATTTAAATAAAAATAGTGACCAAACTAAAGGTAATGGAAGTAAATAGTCACCGAAATTTATCATTCATGCCACACTAATGACATGTATAAAAAGTAAATGAATTAATCTTGAAGGATATAACTCAACTGGTTAGGTTCTAGATTTGGTCTCTAGAAGTCACCAATTCAAGTCTCACAAACTTCAGGGTCACTGGAGGTTTACATGATCGTTAACTTTAGAACCCGTGGGATTAATCGATGTGCACGCAAATTGACTTGGACATTCACGTTAATTAAAAAAAAAGTAAATGAACCTTATTTATCTATAAAATCACCCTATATTTTTCTTAATCATCGAAATTTTCATTGGTTTCAGTTTATATAATAAGAGATAACTCTCACTTGTTGTATAATAATTAAATAATTAACGGTTATTGAAACATAATTGAATAAAGTATAAAAAGTAAATGAACCTTATTGATGATGTATATATTGCCCCAACTTGTTTACGAGAAAGCATTAGATGGTAGCGTGGAACTTTCGCTGCCAATACTATGGTTGCTGCTGCGAGAGTCAGAAAGCACTGGACCATCTTTACCTGGTCTTTATTTATTAATTCGATTTGGTCTTTTTAAATTCTCTCCACTTTCTTTCTTTTTTTATTTCCTTTTTTTTAATAACAAATTCTCTCTACTTTCAACGCAAATCACCGGAGAAAAAATCTACTGTGCTAGTCTGCAATGAAAACATGTCCTAAGTTTCCAAGAATGGAACAGATCGTCACCTGATCATGTCATCAAGAAGGCTGACCTTGACTTGTTGGGTATTTAATTAATGACCAGATATAATTAATAATTGTAAAAAAATCATTTAATTTAAATTACGATCACTTCAGCTATGTGTTACGCACTCTTCGTTGTCCTTTTACCATATTCTTCCACTATATGTCAGTTTCCTGTCTCGTTGAACGTAGAAAAATCAATCCTCAATGGTAGGAAAATATAATATATAGTTAACAATCTCATAATTAAATCATAATTTGATGTGGGAAAATTGGTTTTTATATGATATTTACTCATATTTAGAATTAAGATTTCATTTAAAAATATTCTCCAAAATAAAATATTAATTTGTCTAAGATTAATTGTAAATGAATAAAAAATAATCTTAAACAACACTTGGTTGGTAAAATTTTTAAACTCGAAAAGTCTTCATTCCACATTTAAAGATTACAAAATATTTTTTTAATAGCTTATACAAAGGTTTCCTAGAAAGTAAAAATAAAGTTTGTAGGGTATCAATGCTTTTAATTAAAGAAAAACGACCTAGCTATTCAATACAGGCTTTGCATTAAAAACACACGAGCACTTGACTTGGCTTGGGTTTGGATTAATTTTAAAATAATTAAGTACAATGATCATATGAATTCCTAGATTCAGTGAGTTTTTCTATCTGACCTATACGGGGATTGACAAAAATATGTTAAGATACATTTTAAATGGGGTAATATATCTTTTTATTTTATAATATACACTGAAAATATTATTATACCATTGAATTCAATTTTTTTTTTTAAAGCTTGTGTTTAAGGGCATTTTAGGTTTTTTAATGAATAGTTAAATAACTCACATGCCCTTACATCCTTTTGTTTTATAATGCATAATTAAAACATAGTTATATCCTTGGATTCAATTTTTTTAAAACTTTCATGAGCGTTTTCATTTTTTTTTCTTTTTTAATAAATAGTTAAATGACTCAAATACCATTAGAAATGGATTTTTCATGCATTACATTCTAGGGTATTTTTATAATTCAAATATTTTTGCAATTATTGGGTTGGTTTAGGAGCAATTGAGTGATATTTAGACCTTCAATCTAATATTATCCATCCTTTTAAAAAAAATTGAACCTTATTTTTTTAATTGTTATTTTTTCTTTTTAATTTTTTTTTCAATTTCATCATTTGATATTTGATTTATTGAAATTTGAGCTTTATGATTTTTCAAGTTTGGTGCTTCCGATCAAATGGTTTAGGCCACAGGTTTTATATGCTAACATGAGTTCATGTGGTTTTCTTTATTTTTCTTTTTATAAGGTTATCCTAAACTCATGATATAGCCTATAGGTTTAGCGGGTTGACCCGAGCAGGCTAGGGCTCTTTTTTTTTTTATAGTTGTTATTTGTTTTTTATTTTGTATTTTTTTTCTTTAATTTCATCATTCAACATTTGATTAGTTAAAGATGAGACTTCGATGTTTTTCTAGATTTTGTATTTCAGGTCATATGCTTAATAGTTTAACATAGGTTAGCATTATTTTTTTAGCATATTTTCTTTTTCATTTGATATTGGTTTTTCTTCTTCGATATTGATTTTTCTCTTTCTTTAAAACACAATTGCGTCACCTGAATATTATTATTTTGCTAAAAAAAAAATTATTCGACCTGCGTAGATGCATATGTCACATAGCTAGTTTTACCTAAACTAGGTTGAGTAAATTGAGATTTGTTTTGAATAACTTGTTCAATCCTAAAACTACACAGTACACTTCATTTAAAGCCATATCATTTCTTCAAAAGAAGAGACTTTTTTAAAAACACAATTGAGTTATTCTCCAATATTATCAACCATTTATTTTGGCAAATGATTTTATTTTAAGAAATTATATTAGATGCAGTGCTTGTTTGTCACTACAGTAGCTTCTACTTTTTAAATTGCTTTTAAGTTATTTTTTATTTAAAAATATATTAAATTAATATTTTTATACATGTTTTTTTATAGTTTTGATATATTGGTATCAAAGATTTTAAAAAAACAAATTCTAAAAAAAAATATTTTAATATATTTTCAATTAAAAAACATCATGATTACCATAGTCTATCAATCATTAAAAAACTATATATTTTTAAAGACAACATACATGGAATAATGTTTGTACTCTCACATGATGAAATATGGTTCTATCGAATTTTATTTATCTAATATAGTTTATGTAGACTAACTTTATAGACTAACTTTATACAATAATAATTCTACTCTCCTTCGAGGATAGATAATTTTGGTAGCCGAAGGAAAATTTGAAGGTAGAGCATATTTCTAAGACAATATTTGGGTGCATTAAAATTAAGTTTTTTTTTTTCTAAAATATTTTAAAAATGTACTTTCTATCGTTTTTATATATTTTATATATTTCTAACTTTAATGTTTAAATTCTAAAAATTAAAAGAATAAAAACAGTAAATATGTTGGACTGCCAT